>BNJT01001824.1_pt1 | contig 288611 bp, 452 predicted proteins | sample 8540491 | NCBI WGS metagenome assembly BNJT01 (sample SAMD00202455, study PRJDB9452) | human saliva metagenome | host: Homo sapiens | reverse complement strand
CCGAAGGTAACAGACCCCTGAATGACTGGCGCGCCCGGCAGGATTCGAACCCACGACCCCTTGGTTCGTAGCCAAGTACTCTATCCAACTGAGCTACGGGCGCGTCGAGACAGCGATAATAACATGGGTTTTTGTTCGTGTCAAACCTGCCCTGCCCCTCGCTATCCTTGCCTTGCCCTGTCTCCTGCCCTGCCCCGCCATCCCTGCACCCCGGCATCCCGCCCTGAAGGCGTGGCGCAGCGATTCGCCGCTGCGCCGTCGGCAGCACTGCCAGCGTACCTTATACGCTGCATCGTATGTAACGTTTTTGAATCAGTGCTGCCAATGGCCATGCAGAGCCGGCGGCTCATGTAGAACTTCTGCAATGCCGGCCCGACCGCCTTCTGGTGACGGACTGACCCTGTTTTCCGGTACGCGACCCTGCACGGTTGCCGGCGCCGGAACAGGGCCAGCCGTTTCCCGTGCTTTCAGGCGTGGCCCAGCCCGTTGCGCGAGCGCCTTTCGGCGCTGCCCCTGCGGCATGGTCCCCCTGCCCGGGCCGCCGGCATCCGCCCCCGCCTGTTGCCGGGGCCCGGCGCCACTGCCAGGCCCCCTGCCGGTCATTGCCCGGCCGGATGCCCGGATCCTCCCGTGAACCTTCCGAAGGAAAGTGGTTTGAACCTGAACTGGAATGATCGCCCCCTGATCACGACTTCAACACGTGGCGTCTTCGCCGAAGCCATTTCACCGTTCACCGACGACGGTACCCTGGATCTCGACGGCATCCGGGCGCAGATGGACTTCCTGGTCGCCTGCGGGGCCAGCGGCGTACTGCTGCTGGGCGCCCAGTCCGAAGCCGACAAACTGACCAACGACGAGCGCCTGTCCGTGGTGCGCGCCGGTATCCGCCACCTGAATGGCCGCATCCCGGCCATCGTCGACATCTCCTCGCCCGGGCATCGACAACATGGCGCTGATGGGCCGCCGGGTGATGGACGCCGGCGCCGCCGGTGTGCGCATCAGCCCGGACGTGACGCTGCGCACCGACGAAGACATCTACAACTACTTCGAGCGGCTCAGCGAACGGCTGGGCGAGATCCCCTGGATCCTGCACTGACCAGCCGGCCGTCAACGGCGTCAACATCGCCGCGTACCTGCTGATCCGCATGCTGCAGGATTTCGAGCATCTGGAGGGCCTGTGCCAGGGCCGTGCCTCCGGGTCTGGACAAGACGGTGGCGCTGCGCGATGCCGAGACCAGGGTGTGCGCCGTCTGGCCATCTTCGAGGGCAACGAGGGCTGCACTTCCGCAGGCGCTGGACCGCGCGGTGGATGGCGCCTTCACCGCCTTTGCCTGGCCGGAAGCGCTGATCAAGCTGCAGGAACTGTTCGAAGCGGGCAAGCGCGACGACGCCGAGGATGTGTTCGACGCCTATCTGCCGCTGATGCGCCACCAGCAGCAGCTGATCATCGGCCCGGCCGTGCACAAGCAGCTGCTGAAGGTGCGGGGCGTGATCCGCAGCGCCCGTCTGCGGGAGCCCGCCCGTACGCTGGATGCGGCCGAAGAGGCCGACATCGAGAGCTGGTGCGCCGGATGGACCGGCGCACGCGCCAGCTGGGCATCGGACTGCCGGTGCACTGGCCGCAGCGCTGATCTTCCATGGCAGGGGCCACAGGCCCCTGCCTGCAGTCCACAGGGCCGTTACACCGCGGCGGTCATTTGCCGGCAGCCGCCCCGGAACCGCCGGCTCCGGCTGCCTGCCATCGGCCGGCTTTCCATCCGATGACTTTGCATCGGCCCCTGTGATTGCCTGGCTTTGCATCGGCCGGTTTCGTGTCGGCCCGCCTTTGCCTCGGGCTTTCCTGTCCGTCTCCACCCGCACCTGCCGGGTCACGCCGTTCGGCCCGGGAAGTCCTGAAAGAGGGCCTGAATCAGGTAGGGCACGGCATTGTTGAGGGCGCCATCTTCGGAATCGGCCACGACCGTTCCCTCGTACAGGCGCGCCGGCCGCCCCGGGGATCGGGCTGGGTACGGGTCAGCGCCAGCTTGAACTGCTTGCGGTAGACGGTGCGCTGGTAGGTGGAATAGCCCACCAGATCGTAGCCATAGATGGGCACCGATTCCCAGTAGCTGACCACCTGGCCGTTGGCATCGGTGCGGTCGTGACGGACCTGCCGGTAGCCCTGGAAGACGTAGGCGTAATTGGGCTGGCTGTAGCTGACCGGACGGCCACCATCGACCATGTAGTCGAGCGCCACATCCACGTCACGGCGTGGTCCGCCGGCCTCCTTCATGCCATGGGCCAGCAGCTCGCGGCGCACATACCCGCATAGGTCTGGAATTCGAGACTTTCGGCCTGCTGGGGTCGCCGGCGCAAAGCGAAAGCTCAGGCCCGACAGAGGCTGGTCTTCCTGGTGATAGGCGGTGACTTCGGCCCCGAAAATAGCTGGCACACCCGCCCAGCAGCAGCGCGGCGGCAAGCGCGGACAGCCGGGCGGCCAAGCGTGCCGGCCCGCGTGTGCCGGCGCCGGATGCGCAGGAAGCGGCAGACACGCCCGTGACGGCGTGCCGATGGCAGCCAGTGGCGGGCAACGGTGACGGCGACAGCGACGGTGACAGAGAGGTATTCACGGCAGACTGCATCGGATGCGTTTTCATCTCGTGATTTCCAGCAGACAAAGTCGGGAGCGACATGCTCCCTGTTGCAATGATAGAGCGTGTCATGGACTTCATCGGTACCCACGCCGGCTCCCGCCGTGGACGGCCCGGTCTCGGGCAGCAGGACAACACCCCAGCCAGAAACGCGGAGCCGGCACGATGCGTTGACCCCGGCCGTGACTGATACAGCCGTCCGGTACGCCAGTCCCGAGCAGGCCGGGGACGAACAGGTTCATGGCACGCTCTATACTGCGGAGCACACCCGGCCGGACTCCGTCCGTCCCGTTTCGTTCACCCAGGCTTCGTTCCCCGCTTCGTTCACCCTGCCCCTTCCTGCCATGACCGATTCTGCAACCCATCCCGCCTCCACCCCCGTCATCGAACTGCACAGCTTCCACGCGCTGCGACCGGGACCACGGGTGCTGGTGCTGGGCGGCGTGCACGGCAATGAAACGGCCGGGCCAGTGGCCATCCGGCAGATTCTGGCCGAATTCGCCGACGGCCGGCGCCAGCTGCAGCGGGGAACGCTGAGCTTCGTGCCGGTGGCCAATCCGGTGGCCTGGGCCGCCGGCCGCCGCGAGGGCGACCGTAACCTGAACCGCGACTTCCGCCCCAGCCTGTCGCCGGAAAACGCCGAGGACCGCATCGCCAGCCGGTTGGGCCCCATTCTGGCCAGTCACGACGTGCTGGTGGATCTGCACACCTTCTCGGCCCCTGGTGTGCCCTTCGTGTTCTTCGGCCCCGTCAACAATCAGGACGAGCTGGAGCCCTTCGCCCACGCGGCAGACGAGGAACGGCTGGCCCGGGCCATCGGCCCGCAGCGGCTGGTGTACGGCTGGCTGTCGGCCTACGCCAAGGGTGTGCGCCGGCGCCAGAACGGCAGCATTGCCCTATGGCATTGGCACCACCGAATACATGCGCGCCCATGGTGGCTATGCGGTGACGGTGGAATGCGGCCAGCATCTGGATCCGGAGGCACCGGCCGTGGCCCGTGCCGCCATCGACAACACGCTGCGGCTGCTCGGGCTGGGCGGTCTGGCGGATGAAGACGGAAAAGATGCCCGCGCCGGCACTGGCGGCGACACCTGCTCCGGCAAGGAGCTGATCGAACTGTACGACGTGTTCGACCGCCACGACCTGCAGGACCGGTTTGCGCGCGAATGGCGCTCGTTCGACCGGGTGGCCGCCGGTGAGCCCATTGCCTTCCGGGCCGACGGTCAGGCCATCCGTGCGCCGGAGGACGGCTACGTGGTGTTCCCGAACCCGGGCACACCGCCGGGCCGGGAGTGGTTCTATTTTGCCCGAGCCGGGGCAACGGTGCGCCATGATGTAATGACCCAGCGGAACCTGCGCAGTTCAGGCCACCCTGACAGGAGCCCGTTCAGCGGCGGGCTGACGGGCGGATCGTGGGTTGTTCAGGACCGATTCGCTATCTTTTTCGAAGCCAGTCCGAAACGGTCGTCCGGGTCGGCCATCCGGAGCCACCTCGGGCGGGGTGATGGGCGCGATGTGCACGCCGGGGAATCTGGTTGAACTCGTTGACCATCTGACCGGCCCAGAGGCCGTTCCAGACGGTTCCGGCATGACCATCGCCGATCACGGCGTTCAGGGCTCATCGCCCTGGGTGACACCCACCGCCCGGCTGCCGCCCAGCTGCACGGACTTGTAGGCCGGCTTGCCGCTGGCGTCGCGTGCGCCGAAACGGTTGCGGAAGAAGGCCCGGTCGTCGAAGAAGCGCACGCCATCGACCCGGCGCGCCAGGTTGCGCAGGCGGTCGTCGTAGGCGTCCATCACCGCGGCAATGTTGGCCTGCTCCTGCGCCGACTGGAACTTGCGGTGCAGCGGCGGCCAGTCGACGTTGTTCAGGATCCCCACCAGGATGATGTTCAGCTTCGGATGCTGCGCCTTCAGGCTGGTCACGGCCTCTGTCACGGCATCACCGCAGGCCTGCACCCGGGCCAGCGCAGCGGCATCTGCCCCCGTGCGGGCGAAGGTATCGAGATCGGCCTTCTTGCCCAGACTGTTGATGCCAATGCGGATCACCACCACGGCGGGCACGGCTTCCCAGCCCTCGGGATCACGCGCCATCTCGGCCAGCAGCAGCGGCGCCTGACCACGGGTACTGTCGGTCAGCGCCTCGCAGCCAGCGCCACTGATGGCGAAGTTGTAGCGGAAATCCTGCTTGTGCTGGCGCACGAGGCTGCCCAGCAGGTGGCGGCGCAGCCACGCACCGACCCCGCTGCTGCCCACCTCGCCGAAAGGGCCCCTGGTCGATGTCCATCGGACGCAGCTGGCCGAGGATCTCGGTCCACTGCCAGGTGCTGGCCTGCTGCTCCCCACCCGCGCCTCGGAAGTACCGTAGTTGAGCGTTGCGGCGTCGTGGAAGGCGTGGCTGTCGGAGTCGCCCAGCACGGCCAGCCGGATCTGCGGCCGCACGGGTTGGCTGCCATTGAATGAAGACATGTCCTGGGTCCTGTTCGTGGCCGGAGAAGGGGCAGACGGGGTGGCCGATGCCTGCGGCGCAGACGACACCGGCGCACCGGATGCCGCAACGGCCGGCGACGACGCCAGCAGCCCTGCCAGCACCGCGGCGGACATCCCTAGCAGAAGTTTTCCATGAATGTGTATCAAATGGTTGGATGGTCGGCGATGCCCGGACACGCTAGCATTGCCCAAGCAGCGGCCACCCGGGGACGTCATCGTGTCCTGAAGAACACGAAACACACCACTGGCCCTATGTTCAAAACCGATCATGCGATTACAGGTTGATTGTTGGACTGAATGTCCCTACCCTCGGGGAGGACCGTAAATCATCCGGCATTCTTCTGACCTCACCGGATTCTCACCGCAGTGGCTTCCATCTCGATCAAGCTTCCCGCCAATCTTGCCGAAGCGCTTGCCAGTACCCCGTGGCAGCATGAGCAGCGTCTGGTTCCCTGGCTGGCAGCCTGGATACTGGCCGACCACCGCATCGGCAACACCCCGCTTCCCGATGAAACCCGGAGCACACCGGATGTTCTGGTGCTGGCCCGCGAACGCCTGGCCCGCGACCGGCACGGCAACCGGATGGTCTGGACCGGTGAAACAGGGGCTGGCCGAATTCGTCGAGGGCAGCGAAGAAACGCCCCGGCGGCGCAGGCGTACGACCCGGTCGGCCCCTCGGGACCGGCTCCCGTGATCATGCCACCCCGACCGGTGCGGCACCAGCGACACCCGGTAAAAAGCTGACATTTCGCTGCGCTTTTGCCGGTGAAGACGTAACCATCGGTTCGCCATCGGGCCGCTACGACACGGTGGCACTGCACGGCTGGCGGCGGTTCCTGCGCCATCTGCTGATCGAGCTGCTGCTGCACGACGCACAGCCACTGGACCAGTTCTCCAACCTGGCACACAGCATCCAGCCGCTGATCCTGCAGACCTGGTCGGGCCCGACCGATGGCGAGTCACGCCTGCCACAGGCCACCGTCATCGACCGCTTCGAGCTGCAGTGCCAGCGCCATCCGAGGCGCTGGCCGTGCGCATGCCCGGCGAGAACGGCGTGAGCTGGACGTACGAGACGCTGCACGACATCTCGGTGCGCCACACCACCCGTCTGCAGGCGATGAACGTGGGGCGCCGGCGACCGGGTGGCGATGCTGCTGTCGCGTCGCCCCGAGAGCATTGCGCTGATGCTGGCCATCCTGCGGCTGGGCGCCATGTATGTGCCCATCGACCCGGCCAGTCCGGCGCAGCGGCTGACGCTGATGCTCGAGGACAGCCAGCCCGCCCTGCTGCTGACCGATGCCCACACCCTGCCCCTGGCAGCAGGAACTGGCCGTGCAGCGGGACATTCCGATCTGGAACATCGATACCGACCCACGCGAGGAGCGCAGCAACGAAACGCTGATCACCGAGGACACCGTGCCCCAGCTGTCCGAGCAGCTCTCGGAACAGACGCTGATGCGCATGGGCAACTCGGCGCGGCACGGGGCCTATGTGATGTACACCTCCGGCTCGACCGGAACGCCCAAGGGCGTGGTCATTCCGCACCGCGCCATCGTCCGGCTGGTGTACCGCCAGTATTACGCACCGCTCAATGCGCGGCTGGTGATGCTGCATGCGGCCCCGCTCGCCTTCGATGCCTCGACCCTCGAGATCTGGGGGCCCGCTGCTCAATGGCGGCACCTGCGTGATCCACCCGCAGGCCATCCCCACGGGGCACGGGGCTGGCCGCCACCATCCGCGACGAGGGCGTCAACGCGGCCTGGCTGACGGCGGCGCTCTTCAACCGCGTCGTGGACGAGGACCCGCTGCATCTGCAGGGGCTGCGCACGCTGATGACGGGCGGCGAGGCCCTGTCGCCGCGCCACGTGCGCAAGACACTGCAGGCGCTGCCCGGGCTGCAGCTGATCAACGGCTATGGCCCCACGGAGACCACTACCTTCGCCGTGACCGGCCCGGTGTCGGAACACGACCTGGCCACGCACAGTTCGGTGCCGCTGGGGCCGTCCGATCAACTGGACCTACGTGCGGGTGCTCACCCCGCCGGCGAACCGGTGCCGCCGGGGCTGACCGGCGAACTCTACATCGGCGGCCCAGGCCTCGCCCTGGGCTACCTGAACCGCCCGGACCTGACCCGCAGGCGCTTTCGTGCCGACCCGTTCGGTCAGGGCGAACGACATGCTCTACCGCACCGGCGATGCCGTGCGCTGGCTGGACGATGGCCGGCTCGAGTATCTGGGCCGGCTGGACGGGCAGCTCAAGATCCGCGGTTTCCGGATCGAACCAGGGCGAGATCGAGGCCGTGCTGTCCGGACATCCGGCCGTGGCCAGCGCCGCCATCACGGACGAGACGCCCCCCAATGGCGAGCGCCGTCTGGTGGCCTGGCTGGTGGCGGCAGCGGGCCAGACGCTGCCCGATGACGACGCGCTGCGCGATCACTGCCGCGCCCGCCTGCCCGTCTACATGATGCCGGCCCGCTTCGTGCATGTGCCGGAGCTGCCGATCACGCTGAACGGCAAGCTGGATCGCCGGGCACTGCAGGCCATGGAAGACGCAACCGCGCCACCCGGCCGGATCCGGCCACCAGGACGGCCGAAAGTGGTCCAAACGGCCGCGATGCCCGCCGTTCAGTCCCCTCCCCGGCAGGAAGGCGCCGGCCTCCCCAGATTGGCGGGTATTTCGAGACAGCGGCTACAAATCGCGCCAAAACCCTCACAGAAGACACGGGCGTTACAGGTGGTGACGTAACCTCCACCGAAGCCGGATTTGCACTTTCCAGCAAAAAGATACGAGTCGGGTGTAGCAGAAGACACAAAACCGGCTGCCAGCGTAGCTTCTGTCGACAGCACGGCCCTGCGCGCCCTGCGCGAGCAGGTGGTGGCTCTGCTCAAGCCGGTGCTGGCCATCGACCGGCTGCAGGCACACGACAACTTCTTCGAGGTGGGCGGCTCCTCGCTGCTGGCCGCCCAGGCGCTGGAAGTGCTGCAGCAGCACCTTCGGGCCGGTGATCGGCATCGAGGATTTCTTTCGGCGAGCCCACGGCCCGCGCCTTCGCCGCCCGCATCGCGGCCAGCCGGCCGGAGCTGGTGGCCGCGTCCGCTCCCATCGGCGCCGGCAGGCAGCCGGCCTCTGCGGCACCGGAGGTCACCGGCAATCCGCCACGCCCCGGGGTCATGCCGAAGACCGCGCCATCGCCATCATCGGCATGGCGGGCCGCTTCCCCGGCGCCGGCAGCATCGAGGCGCTGTGGCAGAACCTGCTGGACGGCGTGGACGGCATTCGCCACTTCCGTCCGGAAGAGCTGGATCCGTCACTGCCGGCCAGCCTGACCGGCGACCCGGACTACGTGCCGGCCCGCGGCATTCTGGACGATGCCGGGCGCTTCGATGCCGCCTTCTTCGGCATCGGCCCGCGCGAGGCCGAGCTGATGGATCCGCAGCAGCGCATCTTCCTCGAACTGGCCTGGCAGTGTCTGGAGCACGGCGGCCATGCACCGCGCGACGGCGACCGCCGCATCGGCGTGTTCGCCGGCATGTACTAACGCCACCTATTTCCAGCGCCACCTGCAGCATTACCCGGAAAAGATCGCCGGCCTCGGCGAGTTCCAGGTGATGCTCGACAACGAGAAGGACTACATCGCCACCCGTACGGCCAACCGGCTGAACCTGCAGGGACCGGCCATTTCGGTGCACACCGCCTGCTCCACCTCGCTGGTGGCCATTGCCCAGGCCGTACTGGCCCTGCGGGCGGGCCAGTGCGAGATGGCGCTGGCCGGCGGTGTGGCCGTGACGGCACCGGTCAACAGCGGCTACCGCTACGAGGCCGGTTCGATGCTCTCGCCCGACGGCCGCACCCGCAGCTTCGATGCGGATGCCCAGGGCACCGTGTTCTCCGATGGCGCGGCCGTGGTGCTGCTCAAGCGCCTGGCCGATGCCCGCCGTGACGGCGATACCGTCTACGGGGTGATCCGGGGCGTGGCCGTCAACAACGATGGCGGCAACAAGGCCAGCTTCACGGCCGTGAGCCTGGACGGCCAGCATGCCGTGATCCGCGCCGCCCTGGCCGATGCCGGGGTACCGGCCCGCAGCATCCAGTATGTGGGAGGCACACGGCACCGCCACGCCGATGGGTGATCCGGTGGAGGTCCGGGCGCTGACCCGCGCCTGGCGCGAGGAAACGGCCGACACCGGCTTTTGCCACGCTGGGCTCGCTCAAGAGCAACATCAGCCACACCGTCATTGCCGCCGGCGCCTCGGCCACCATCAAGACCCTGATGGCCCTGCAGCACCAGCTCATTCCGGGCACCCTGCACTATCGCAGCCCTCAACCCCGGCCTGCAGCTGGAGAGCAGCCCGTTCCGCGTCACGGCCGAGCACACGCCGTGGCCAGTCACGCCCGGTACCCGCGCCGTGCCGCCGTCAGCGCCTTCGGTGTGGGCGGCACCAACGCGCACATCATTCTGGAAGAAGCCCCGGCCGATCTGGCCCCGGGAGCGCTGCCGGCCGGCGACGACGTCCACCCGGACAGCGGTGTCACTCACCCGGCCAGTGACGCCTCCCGGGTGCACGCTGCCGGCGACGCGGCCCTGCCCGGCACCAACCCGGCGGCCGGCAGCGACACCCCGCTGCCCGCGGTACCGCATGCACTGCCGCTGAGCGCGGCCACGCCCACCGCCCTGGCCACCCAGCGCAGCCAGCTGGCCGCTTACCTGCGGCAGCTGGTCTCCGGGCGGATGCCACGAGCGCTTCGGCTCCAGGCCAGGCGGCGGAAGAGCCCCGCGATGCAACAGGCACAGGCCATGCAGCAAAGGGGAGCAGCGACGCGGAGGGCACGGATCACGCTGTCGTGCGTCCTGCCGACGCCCTGCTGCGCACATCAGCTTCACGCTGGCCCACGGCCGCAGCCCGCTGGCACACCGTCAGGTGGTGCTGGCCCTGAACCATTCCCGAAGCCATCGCCGCACTGGAGAAACCGGCCAGTCCCGACCATGCAGAGGCAAAGGCAACCGGTCAGGGGCCGCTGGTCTGGCTGTTCTCCGGCCAGGGTGCCCAGTACGCCGGCATGGGACGGCAGCTGTACGAACAGGAGCCGGTCTTTGCCCGCGCCTTCGACGAGGTGGCCGAGGCCATCGGCCCCGCTGCCGCAGGCCGCCGAGGACAGCCGGGCCTGGCTGGACAACCTGATTCCGGACGGTCTGCTGAGCGGAGCGGCCGACACCGGCATCCAGAAACACGCGTCCGCCGGCAATCCCGTCCCGCAACGAAACCCCGGCCCGGCCATGCCAGCCCGGCGCCCCGTGCCGACCTGCGCACGCTGGTCTTCGAGGGCAGCGAGGCCGATCTGGCCCGCACGGCCCTCACCCAGCCCGCCCTGTTCGCCCTCGAATACGCGCTGGCCCGGCTCTGGCAGCATCGTGGCCTGCAGCCGGATGCGGTACTCGGACACAGCCTGGGCGAGTTTGCCGCCGCCGTCATCGCCGGCGTCATGTCCCTGCACGATGCGGCGCGGCTGGTTGCCCTGCGCGGGCAGCTCATCCAGGGACTGCCGGCCGGCATCATGCTGGCGGTACAGCAGTCGGCAGCAGCGATTGCCCATGGCTGCCGGACGATGCTGTCGGTCGCCACCATCAATGCCCCCGAGGCCTGTGTGGTGGCCGGTCCGGCCGTGGCCATCGACATGCTGGCCGCACGGCTGGACGCCGAAAGGCATCGGCCACCAGCGGCTGAAGACCTCGCACGCCTTCCACTCGGCCATGATGGAACCGGCCGTCTCGCCCTTTGCACGGGCCGTGGCCCAGGGTATCGCTGTCGGCCCCACGCATCCCGGTCATCTCGGGGCGCACCGGCCAGCCGCTGACCGACGCGGAAGCGACCGACCCGCAGTGGTGGGCCGACCAGCTGCGCGATACCGTCCGCTTTGCCGACGCGGCGCGCACCGCGCTCACCCGGCACCCGGGCGCCAGCTTCCTGGAGATCGGCCCCGGTCGCATCCTGGGCAACCTGGTCCGGCGCACGGCTGCCGGCATCGCCGCCGAAAGCGCAGCGCAGGAGGCAGCCGGGGCGGCAACCGGCCCCTGCGGCCACCGCCGATGGCCGCGGGCACCGCGCCAGTCACGGACAGCACCCCCGACGACGTCGGGCACGACCCGGCATGCGGGCGCCAGCGGCAGCAGGCGCCCAGGCCGGCAGCTTCGTCAGCAGCCTCGGCAGCCAGCCGGAGGACGAGGGCCTCATGCTGGCCCGTGCCGATGCCCGGATGTGGTGCGAAGGCCGCCTGCCACGACTGGCCCCCGTGCCGTCGCACGGCCGCCGCCTGCCGCTGCCCACCCTATCCGTTCGAAGGCCGCGACTACTGGCTGCCGGCGCCCCCGGCAGCACGCCAGCGGGCGCCGTTCGGCGCATCCATGCCCGGTGCAGGTCTGCCTCCACTGGCAGGCGCTGCCGCCAGTGCGACCAGTGCGGCCGGTGCGGCCCCCGGTACCGGCCTCCGGCGACCGCCAGGCCCTGATTGCCGCCGCGCAGGCCGCCATTGCCGCCCTGCGCCAGGCCCTGCAGGCATACCAGGCCAGTGTCGCCGCCCTGGGCACGACCCCGGCAGCCAGCACAGGCACGGCACCGGCAGGCACCACGGGCGCAGCACCAGCAGACAGCGCGGATACGGCGCAGGCAACCGCTGCGGGCACGCCCCCGGCAACCACTGCCGACCCGGCCTCCGGGCCGGCGTCCGCCGCAAATACCGCCACCCACCCCGGGACGGCGCATGGCGCGCCCCGGTCACGACACCGGATGCACCGTCGGCTCCGACGGCATCCTCCTCCCCTTCAAACCAATCAAAACGAACTGCCTCCCAAACCATGAGCACCAACGACCGCCAGGCGAGACTGCACTCAGGGAACTCGCCGACACCATCGACGAAGTCTGTGGCATCACCATCGGCGAAGCCGACCGTGAGAGCGCCTTCGTCGATCTCGGGCTCGATTCGCTGCTGCTGACCCAGCTGGCCCTGCAGATCAAGCGCCACTTCAATGCGCCGGTCAGCTTCCGGCAGCTGATGACCGATCTGCCCACCCCCAGCGCCGTGGTCCAGCATCTGGACAGCGTGCTGCCCGCCGATGCCCTGCCGGCCGCCCCGGCGGCCCAGGCCCCCGCCGCCGGCCAGGCGGCCTCCGCAACCCCCGCCGGCCAGACCGCCCAGATGCCGCTGGTCGCCCAGCCGGCCCAGGTGCCCGTGCTGGCGGCCGCCGTGCCGCCCGGTGCCGTCGACAGCGTGTCGTTCGTGCTCAGCCAGCAGCTGCAGCTGATGGAGAACCAGCTGCGCCTGCTGACCGGCCAGCCCCCGTCCTGCCGTCCCAGGCCGTCGTCGGCACCACCGAGGTGGCCACGGGATCCACAGCGCCGGCCAGCGCCCCGCAGCCCGCGGCGGCAGCCACCGGCACGACTGCCGGCCCCGCCGGCGACAACACCGACGAGAAACCCACCGATGACCCGAAAAAGGCCTTCGGCGCCATCGCCCGCATCTACCGCCAGCAGGCCGAGGCCCTGACGCCCCGGCAGGAGGCCCGGCTGGATGCCTTCATCAAGCGCTATGTGGACCGCACCCGCGCCTCGCGCGATCACACGGCACAGCATCGTCCGCACTCGGCCGACCCGCGGGTGGTCAACGGCTTTCCGCCCCCGCCTGAAGGAGATGATCTACCAGATCGTCATCGGGAAATCGAAGGGCTCGCACCTGTGGGACCTCGATGGCAATGAGTACGTCGACGCCCTGAACGGCTTCGGCATGAGCCTGTTCGGCTGGCAGCCCGACTTCGTGCTCGAGGCCGTCCAGCGCCAGATGGCCCTCGGGCTACGAGATCGGCCCGCAGCACCCGCTGGCCGGCCCGGTCACCGAACTGGTCTGCGAGATGACCGGCTTCGACCGCGCGGCGCTGTGCAACACCGGCTCCGAAGCCGTGATGGGCTGCGTGCGCATCGCCCGGACCGTCACCGGCCGCGAACGCATCGCCGTGTTTGCCGGCTCGTACCACGGCATCTTCGACGAGGTGATCGTGCGGCTGGGAGCCCGCGGCCGGGCGCTGCCGGCCGCTCCCGGCATCATGCCGAACACCGCCGCCAACGTCGTCATCCTGGAATACGGCGATCCGGACGCCCCTGCAGTGGGTGCGCGACAACGCCGACAACCTGGCCGCCGTGCTGGTCGAGCCGGTACAGAGCCGCCGTCCCGGACCTGCAGCCGCGCGAGTTCCTGCACGACCTGCGCCGCATCACCGAGGAATCGGGTTCGCTGCTGATCTTCGACGAGGTGGTCACCGGTTTCCGTACCGGCCCGGGCGGTGCCCAGGCCCACTTCGACATCCGTGCCGACCTGGCCAGCTACGGCAAGGTCATCGGCGGCGGCTTCCCCATCGGCATCATCGCCGGCAAGCGCCGCTACATGGACGCCCTGGATGGTGGCGCCTGGCGGTATGGCGACGATTCGATCCCGACCGTGGGCGTGACCTACTTCGCCGGCACCTTCGTGCGTCACCCGCTGGCACTGGCCGCCTGCCACGCCGTGCTCACCCACCTGAAGGAGGCTGGGCCCGTCGCTGCAGCAGCAGGTCAACGACACCACGGCCCGGCTGGCCGGGCAGCTCAACGCCTTCTGCGAGGAGCACGGTGCGCCGATCCTGGTCAAGCACTTCGCCTCGGTCTGGCGGATCGTCTTCACCGAAGACCACCCGTACCAGGACCTGCTGTTTGCCCAGATGCGCAACCGGGGCATCCACATCCTCGACAACTTCCCCGTGCTTCATGACCACGGCACACACGGGAAGCCGATGTGGAGGCCATCCGCAAGGGCCTTCTGCGACGCCGTGCTGGAACTGCAGGCCGACGGCTTCCCGCCCGGCAAGACCCCGCAGAAGGACACGGTCAGCAAGATGGATCCGAAACGATCCGCCGGTACCCGGTGCCCGCCTGGGGCGCGACGCCAGCGGCAAGGCCGCCTGGTTCGTCGCCGACCCGGAGCGGCCGGGCAGCTCATCCAGCTCAAGAACGATCACTGACCCCTGCGTGCCAACCGCGACGACACGGCCCGCGTGCCCCGTCCGGCCGCTGCACCTGCCAGGCGCAGCAGCCGGATGATCGAAGACGCGGCCCCGCCGGAACGCCCTTCCGGCACGCCCCGGCACCAGCGCACTCACGCACGTGTCGCGTCTCCGGCCACCGCCTGACCCGTGCAGGCCGTCCGGACCGCCATACCGCCCCCATCCGAGAAAGACATCATGAGCCACGAATCCAGCCAATCCTCCTCCCTGCCCGCCGGCCTGGTGGGTGTTGCGGTGGATTTCGACCCCTTGCCTCCGACGCCCCGGTCATCGAACGGGTGATCATCCCCACCGATGCGCAGCGCGAGGTGTGGCTGGCCGACCACATGAGCCAGGAAGCCTCCCTCGCCTACAACGAGGCCGTCGAGCTGAGCCTGAAGGGGCCGCTGGATGATGCCGCCATCGCCCGCCTGCGGGAGGCCTGTCGTGCCGTCTTCGCGGCCCACCAGGCACTGCGGGCCGTGTTCAGCGACGACGGCTCGGAAATGCTGATGCAGACGGTCAGTGCCGCCCCCCTGGTCTTCGAGGTGACCGACCTGCGCGGCCAGGATGCCACCACCCGCGCCCGCCGGCTGTCCGACTGGCGCCAGCAGGTGGTGAGCGAACCTTCGATCTGGGGAAAGGTCCGCTCTTTCGGGCCCACCTGCTGCGCATGGCCGATGACCACGGCGTGCTGCTGCTGGCGGCCCACCACCTGGTCTGTGACGGCTATTCGTTCGGTCTCGTGCTGCGCGATCTGGCCCGCGCCTTCCGGGGCGAGGCGCTGGCGCCCTCGTCCCTACACCGACTACGCCAACAACGAGGACCAGTTCACCAGCTCGGCCGATGCCGGTGCCAACGTGCATGCTGGACGCGGCAGTACCAGCAGGACGTGCCCGTCACCGACCTGCCCACCGATCACCCGCGCCCGGCCCGCCGCCAGGTCGCCGCCGGCCGCATCGACCATCTGGTTCCCGCAAACGACTTCGCCCGCCTGCAGCAGGCCGCCCGCAGCCTGCGCATCAGCCTGTTCTCGTTCCTGCTCGGCGGCTTCGAGCTGCTCATCTCGCGCCTGACCGGCAGCGCCGACGTGGTGGTGGGCGTGCCCGCCGCCGGCCAGCTGGCGGCCGAACTGCCCGACATCGTCGGCCACTGCGTGAACCTGCTGCCGGTGCGCAGCCGCATCGACACCGAAGCCACCAGCGCCGACTGGCTGGCCGGCGTGCAGCGTGAGCTGCTCGATGCCTTCGAGCACCAGCGCTTCACCTTCGGCACGCTGCTGCGCCACCTGGCCCTGAGCGTGATCCGTCGCGCCTGCCGCTGGTTTCGGTGATGTTCAACCTCGACCAGCGGCTGGATCCGGCCATGGTGAGCCTCGACGGCTTCGAGACGCATGTCACCAGCGTGCCGCGCCGCTTCGAGAACTTCGAACTCTTCTTCAACCTCACCCCGGTCGACGACGGGGCTGCGCATCGAATGCCAGTACAGCACCGCGCTGTTCGACGATGCCAGCATCCACCAGTGGCTGCAGAGCTACGCCGCGCTGCTGCTCTCCATGGCCGAGGACCCGCAGCGTGCCGTCGGCGCCCAGGCCGCCCTGAGCGATGCCCAGCAGACGCTGCTGGCCCGGCTGGAACCGACACCGGACGCCCGCAGAGCCTGAACCGCACCCCGGTATCGCTGATCGACCGCATCGGCCCCACCCAGCTGCGCAAGCTGGCCGTGGCCGATGCCCGCCATCAGCTCAGCTACCGTTCGCTGCTCGACGCCAGCCACCAGCTGGCCCGAACGCCTGCAGCAGCAGGGCGTGGGCCCCGGGCAGCCTGCGTGGGCCTGTGCCTGACCCGGGGCGTGGCCATGGTAGTGGCCCAGTGGGCCGTCTGGCGTGCCGGTGCCGCCTACGTGCCGCTGGATCCGCACTTCCCGCAGGACCGGCTGGCCTACATGGCCGAAGATGCCGCCCTGGCGCTCGTGCTGGCCGATGCCGACACCCTGGAGGTCTGCCAGGCCTTCCAGTGGCCCGCCGAGCAGCACGCTGACCATCTCGGCCGAGGAGATCATCTACGACCTGCCGGCCGAAGGCGCCGTGGAAACGCACCTCGACCGCTCGCAGCCCCGAGGCCACCGCCTACGTGATCTACACCTCCGGCTCGACCGGCAAGCCCAAGGGCGTGGCCGTGCCCCACCGCGCCGCCGCCAACCTGCTGCTGTCGATGGCCCGCCGGCCGGGCATCCGTGCCAGCGACCGGCTGCTGGCCGTGACCACGCTGTCGTTCGACATCGCCCTGCTGGAACTGGTCACGCCGCTGATCGCCGGGGGCACCGTCTACGTGGCCGACCGGGACGACACCGGTGACGGTTACCGCCTGGCCGAACGCCTGTCCCAGTGGAAGATCAGCGTCATGCAGGCCACACCGGGCACCTGGCGCCTGCTGCTGGCCGCCGACTGCAAAGCCGTCCGCCGGGCTTTCGCGCACTGGTCGGGGAGAGCCCTGCCACTGGACCCTGGCCCGCGAACTGACCGCCCTGCCGCTGACGCTGTGGAACATGTACGGTCCCACCGAGACCACCGTCTGGTCCACCTGCTGGCAGGTTCCCCGCAGCCGTCAGCACATCCGCATCGGTGGCCCCATCGACAACACCCGCATCCGCATCGTCGATGCCGATGGCATGGACGTACCGTTCGGCGCGGCCGGCGAGATCCTGATCGGTGGCGAGGGCGTGGCCCAGGGCTACCTGAACCGGCCGGAGCTGACCGGAGAACGCTTCATCCCTCGACACGGCTCGCCCCCTGGCCGCCGCATCTACCGCACCGGCGACCGCGGCCGCTGGCGCCACGACGGCACGCTGGAGCACCTGGGCCGGCTCGACCACCAGGTGAAGGTACGCGGCTACCGCATCGAGCTGGGCGAGATCGAAGCGGTCCTGGGCCAGTTCGACGGGCATCGCCCAGGTCGTCACCATCGTCCGCGAGGACGTGCCCGGTGACCAGCGTCTGGTGGCCTATCAGGTCGCCACCCAGCCCCGAAGCCGCCCGCACGCGAAGCCAGCCGCGAGCGAAGCCAGTGCCCTGCGCGCCCACCTGCGCAAGCAGCTGCTCGGACTACATGGTGCCGCAGCACTTCGTCTGGCTGCCCGCCTTCACCCCTGCTGCCCAACGGCAAGATCGACCGCAAGGCACTGCCCCGTCCGGACCAGCTCGCCGCGGGTGATGCCACCCGCCGGCAGCCGCTGCCGGCAGCCCTCGAGCCACCCGGCCGCAGATGCCACGGCAGCCGGCACGGTCGCCACGGCGGACCCGGCCGCCACCGCAGGCACCGCAGGCACGGCTGCAGCGGCTTCCGGCACGCCAGCCGGTGATGGCACCGGCCATGATGCCCCAGCCGGCCATGGCACATCTGCAAGCCATGGCACATCTGCAGCCATGGCACCGCTCCAGCCAGGGTACCCATGCCGGCCAGGGCATCCCCTGCCTGGCGTAACAGCCCGACCGGCCTCCCGACCTCCACCGGGTCCGGCAGCTGATGGCCGAGTACCTGCGCCCTGCCCGGACCTGCATGCCGACGACGACTTCTTTGCCAGTGGGCGGTCACTCGCTGCTGGGTGCGCAGCTGCTGCAGGCCCTGGGGCGCGAGTACGGCCTGAAGATCCCGCTGGCCACCCTCTTCGAGGCCCCACCGCCCATCAGCTGGCCGACTGGCTGCAGTCCGCCCTGGCCGCCCGACACCGGCTGCCGGCTCGCCGGCCCCTGCGACGGCCTTCGGCGCAGACACCGGCGCCCATGCAGGCACCGGCCATGCCGCAGGGGCGGCCACCGCGGCCTTCCCGGCAGATGCGGCGCCTTCCGCTGGACATCTCCCTGCTGCCGGACAGGCGTTCCATGACGCGGCGCGTCCCCACGACGGCGTCGCCCCCATGCCGGGCGCCGATGCCATCTCACGGGGTCCGACACCCTCACCCGCGGGAAGACCGCCAGCATCGCGCCGCTGTCGCTGATGCAGCAGCGCCTGTACTTCCTCGAGTCGATCACCCCGGCACCCCGGTCTACAACACGCCCGTCGGCCCACCGCCTCACCGGCGAGATGAACGAAGCCGCCTTCCAGCGTGCCTTCGACCAGCTGCTGCCAGCGCCAGCCGATCCTGCGCACCGTCATCCGACACCGACGACCAGGGCATGCCCGCAGCAGACCGTGCTCGACAGCCTGGAGGTCTCGCTCTTCCCGGCCGATGGACCTGAGCAAACCTGTCAGGGCCAGGCCCAGGAAGAGGCGCTGCGCAGGCCATCGACTCGCTGGCGCAGGAACCGATTCCCGCTGCACAGCACCCGCTTTTTCCGCACCCGCATGTTCCGTCTGGCCGAAGACCGGCACGTCTGGTTCTTCATGCCGCACCACATCATCTGGGACGGCTGGTCCTTCGACCTGCTGTATCAGGAAATGGCGGCCCTGTACGAGCACCAGATGGCCAATCCGGGCGCCGACAGCCCGCTGCCGCCGCTGGCCATCGACTATGGTGACTTTCGCCGTCTGGCACCACCAGCTTCCTGCAGAGCGACGCCCTGCAGCAAACAGGTGGACCACTGGCTCGTCGCCTCGATCCGAAAGCTGCCGCCGCTGGACCCTGCCCGCCGACCGGGAACGTCCCGGCCCGCATGAGCGGCCTGGGCAGCACCGAATGGCTGTACCTGCCCGAGCGCCTGGTGGCCCGCCTGCGCGAGCATGCCCGCCTGCAGCACAGCACGCCGTTCATGACGCTGCTGTCGGTCTGGGCCCTGCTGCTGCACGGCCTGTCGGGCCAGCCCGCCGTACGCATCGGCACGCCCGGTGCGGGGCGCGAGCTGCCCGAGCTGGAGAGCATCATGGGCTTCTTCGTCAACGCCCTGCCGCTGACCATGCGTTTCGACAAAGCCGCCGAAGGAGGATCTCGCCGCCGCCGCTGCAGCGCGCGTCGCCCCCATCGGCCAGACCCGCACGCTGCCGCGCCCTGCGCCCGCCTGCCTCCGCCGCCACCGCCCCGCGCTCCCGCGTGAGCTGCTGGAGCAGGTCCGCGGGTCTGGTCATCGAGGCTTTCGGCAACAGTGACGTACCGGCCGACCGCCTGCTGCAGGCGCTGGGCCCGACCCGCGACGAGTCCCGTCCGCCGCTGTGGCAGGCCTTCTTCTCCTTCCAGGAGGCCACGGCACGCCAGCTGCAGTGGGGCAACCTGCACGACCAGCCCCTGTACGTGCTGCAGCCCGGGCACGGCCGAGGACATCGGTCTCTGGTTCCTGGCCAACGGCAACCACCTGGTGGGCGGCCTGCAGTACAACACCGACATCTTCGATGCCCTGCGCGTACGCCAGATCGCCGAGGCCTACCAGCTGCTGCTGACCCGCTGGCTCGATACCCCCAGTGACACCCCGCTGTCCAAGCTGCTGGCCTGCATCCCGTCCAGCGTGCTGATCGGCGTGTCCCATGCCGACCGTACGGCCGAGGCGCCTGCGGATGGCGGAGGCGACGCGGGCAGCAAGGCGGGGAGCCAGCACGACCACCCACAGAACCGCCACGGCCACCCGTGCTTCGAGCGGTGCAGGCCATACCCATCCCGGTCCCGGCGATGCGCAGACACTCGGCCACGTGCCGGGCATCGGCGAGGATGTCGGCATCGAGGAAGATCCAGCCACGGCTTCCGAACGCCATGCGGCCCAGCAGGCCGATCACGCCGGACAGTCCCGGTCCGCCCATGGTTCGGCAGCCGGCCAGCCGGATCACGCCGGTGCCCCATCCCCGGCCGGTTCGCCGGCGGCCACGGCGGATACGGCAGAGGCACCGGATGCCCCGGCAGCCGCCGCCGGCGGCACCGAGATGGAAGGCATCCTTTCCGAAGTCTGGGGAGACCTGCTCGGTACCGATGACATCCGCCCGGACGACAACTTCTTCGATCTGGGCGGCCACTCGATGCTGGTCATGCAGGCCATCGCCCGCATGGAAGTACGCACCGGCCGTCGCGTCAATCCGCGCCGCTTCGTCTTCGAGACCCTGGCCCAGGTGGCCCGTGCCTACGACGAGGCGCCCTACGCCTCCGACCAGCCGGACGATACGGCGGGCAAGAAAGGCGGCGGCCTGATGTCGCGCATGCTGGGTGGCCTGCGCAAGAAGAAATAGACGGCGCAGGACGGCACACCGGACCGGCGGGCCGGTTCCCGGGGCGCGTCATGAACAAGCCCATGACGCGCCGGGAGCCGGCCCTTTTGCATCCAATGAACCAGGAGATCACCATGCTCACCGTCATCACCGACGCGGCCGGCCTGGCCGCCGCCCAGCAACAGCTGGGTGCGCAGCTGCAGGCGGCCCTGAACCAGACCTGCGAAGGGACCGTCGCCGGCCCCGGGGGTGGCTTTGCCGCCACGCTGCACTACGGCCCGGCACTGGATCTGTGGCACGTGTACCAGGCGCAGGGCAACAAGCATTTCAACGGCTTCGGCACCGGTGCCCCCCTGCCCGGGAAAAAAATGTCGCTGGCCGCAGAAATCAATTTTCCGGTTCAGGGCCTGTCCCGCGCCCTGTCGGGCGTCTTTGCCCGCAATGAGCAGGGACGCATCCATGTCCTGCACCGCGGGAAGATTCGCGGTGGCAAGGCGCTCTTCTTCGAGCACTATCAGGGCCGGCAGGCAGAGGCCGACGACGGCGGCAGGCCCGATACCTTTGCGTTGATCGGCACGCTGGACGATGCCGGCTTTCCGCAGCAGATGCGGGATTTCGTGCAGGAAATCCTGCGGATCAAGGCTGCGGCGAAATAGGGCGTGTCACGGACGCATTCATCCGAGGTCCCGGCGCCTCGTCCTTCACATCAAAGGGGGTTCGCGAGGGACGAACGGACCCATGGCAGCTCACGTTGCGACATGCGCCATGATGCCTGTCTGCCCCAGCGCCACCTCATCAGCCAGCACATGACGGTCCGGATAATCACCCCCGTTCTGCCGACGGTACGGCATGGGCGCATCGGTGAACAGGTTCTCCAGCCGCTGCCGCCACGCCATCGTCGCCCTTTCGGCAGCCGATGCATCCATTCTTCCGGTTCCATAAGCCGCAAAGGTGGGCAGCACGTCCATGCCCGGATAGAAAAGTGCGCCGTGCGTGACCGGAAACAGCAGCTGCTCCAGCGGCCCGTTGATGCCCGCGGTGAATAATCCCTTTCCGGACCACCCACCGACACGGCCAGCAGGGGCACGCTTGCCGGCAAAGCCGCCTTCGCCATAGCGATAGGCATTGCCGGCATCCCGGTACCCATAGGCGAGACCGTAGGCCCAGACCCGCTCGATCCAGCCCTTCATGATGGCCGGCATGCCGAACCACCAGAGCGGAAAGACGAGAATCACCGCGTCGGCAGCCTGCAGTTTTGCCTGCTCGGCCTCCACATCGGCCGTCTGGCGGCCATGGGCATAGGCATGGCGTGATTCATCGATGAACGACAGCCGCTGTCTATCGAGGCGCTGCGGAAAATCGTCTGCATCGAAAAAACGGCCTTCCATTGCATCGCGTACAGATCGGACTGAAGTACGGTGTGCCCCTGTCCGGCCAGTGTCTCTGCTGCCACCGTGACCAGATGGCGGGTAAACGAGGTCGGCTCCGGGTGGGCATGCACCAGCAGAACCGTCCGCGGATTTTCATTTTCCGGACTCATGTCCGTCCGTGTGTCATTCATCATGCTGTTGTTTCTCCATGCATTCAGCGCCCGACAGGATTGGATCCAGACCCTGGGAGGCTCCCTTGCTGCCGCTGGCGATCTCGACATCGGCCTGCCCTGCCGGATTGCAGGACGCCACGATAGGACGCTCTGCGCTATAGTGGAAATGAATTTCCGAAATGACAGGTATTGCCTTGGACAATCCCCTGCGCCGCATCGACCTGAATTTGCTGGTCACGCTCGATGCCCTGCTGGCCGAACACAGCGTGACCCGCGCCGCAGAACGGCTGCATCTGGCACAGCCCACGGTCAGCGTGCAGCTGGCACGTCTGCGCCAGATCTTTTCCGATCCCCTGCTGCCCGGCCCGCGCGGCATGCGCTCAGCGGCCCGCGCCGATGCCCTGCGCGCGCCCCTGCAACAGGCACTGGCCGGTCTGGCGCGAGCCATCGCACCACCAGCCCCTTCGACCCCGCCCGCGCGCGGCGGGTCTGGCGCATTGCCGCCTCCGACTATGCCGCCATCACCATCATCCAGCCCGTGCTCGACCCCCTGAGAAAACAGGCCCCCGGCATCCGGCTGGCGCTTGTCAATCTGGATCCCCCGCCCTGGCGCGGCAGGCCGAACAGGGAGACATCGATCTCGTCTTTCACATCCCGGACGATTCGCCACCCGGTCTGCGCAGCCGGGCCATGTTCACCGAACACTATGTGCTGGCCGGGCGCCGCGATCATCCCCACCTGAAACGTCGTCCCACGCTGGCCCGGTTCTGCCGGCTGGAACATGCCATCGTGTCACCGGACGGCGGTGGTTTTCTGGGCATGACAGACCGCGTACTGCAGCGGCGGGGCTGTCCCGCCATGTCGTGCTGTCGGTCCCACATTTCGGCACGCTGCTGTCGGTGCTGGCCAGCACCGATCTGGTGGCCATGGTGCCATCGCGGCTCGTGCAGAACCATGCTGCCCTGCGCATACAGCCCGCACCACTGGACATCCCGGGTTTCGACATGCACATGCTCTGGCCCGAGCGGCTGCACCGCGATGCCGCCCACCAGTGGCTGCGGGACATGATCGTGCAGGAAGTGGCATCATCCATGCCGCCGGGCAGCTCACCCCACCCGTAGCCAATCCCTTCCCCAAACGCTCACCCACCCGCAGCCAGCACCCTCCCCAAACACTCACCCCACCCGCAGCCAGCACCTTCCCCCAAACGCTCACCCCACCGTAGCCAGCCCCTCCCCAAACAATCGGGGCGCAAACGCCTGTGGCATCGCCATGTACACTTTCCTCCACCCAGAGGAGAGCAACGCCATGACCACGCCTGCGCCGCCCCTGCCCACCGTCCATTGCTGGCGCATCGACCTCGATGCGCCCCCGCCCGGCCGGTTCGGACCAGTGGATTGCCACGTCCGAACACGCCCGCGCCGACCGCTTCAAGTTCGATTACCTGCAGCGCCGCTACCGTGCCACCCGCGCCGGTCTGCGCATGCTGCTGGCCCGCGAGCTGGGCATCCAGCCGGGTGAGGTACGCTTCGTGCGCAGCGCCCGGGGCAAGCCCAGTCTGGACCCGGCACACCAGAGCAACCTGCAGTTCAACCTCACACAGCGAGCACGTGGCCTGGGTAGCCGTGGGGCCGATGGAGCTGGGCATCGACCTGGAGGTGCTGGGCCGGCAGGTGAAAATGCTCGACTCCCTGCTGCACCGGGTCACCACCCCGGACGAGGACCAGCTGTTGATGGCCATGCCCGAAGCGCTGCGCGAGCTGGCCTTTCTGCTGATGTGGACCCGCAAGGAGTCCGCGCTGAAGGCCTGGGGTGAGGGCATCTCGGGCATGGGTTCGCTGAACACGCTGGACACCCGACTGCCGGACGTGGATGTGCTCGGACGGTTTCTGCAGCGCCTCCATCCGGTCCATGTCGAGGCCAGCACGAGCCACCACGGACACGGGGCCGGGAGGCCACCCGGACACCACTCAGCCAGGGGCACCGGGGGTAGCCGTCCATACCCCACCGGAAACACCAGCCAGCACCACGCCCCGGCAAACCTTTCCTGCCGATCCACAGAACCATCCTGCCGGCGCCCACCCCGTGCCCGCTGCACTGACGGCTGCCACCGATCACCGCATTCCGGCCAATACGCTACCCCAGGTGCGCATGGTCTATCCTGCCGCCCGCACCAGTGAACTGAAGCCCGGTGAGCAGCGGCCGGCACTGTACGCCACCACGCTGGACCTGGGCAGCGAGCTGGTCATCGTCACGGCGCCGGAGCCGTTCGAGGTGCAGGCGCACGCGTTCCGTTACTGAACCGAACACCTACAATGCCCGCTCCACCCCTTTCCGCCCCGGCCCGCACCATGCCCGCGCTGCACCTCGAAGACATCCATCTGACCCGTGGCCGCACGCCGGTATTCGCCGGGCTGAACCTCGTGCTCCGGGAACCACGCATCGGGCTGATCGGCCACAACGGCGCCGGCAAGACCAGCCTGCTGCGGCTGCTGTGCGGGCTGGAAACGCCGGAACGCGGGCGCTTTCACATCGTGCCGGATCGGCCCGGGGCACCATCCCCGCCTCTCCGGACGCGGCTGGCCCGGCGGCACCTGCCGCCGCCCTCGCCCGACGCACCTCCGGTACGTTCAGCCCCCACGGCATCCACCGCGCCCACACCCCCGCCTCCTGCGGGCCGGCGACATCGCCACCGGCCACCACCCGGCAACTGGACGGCACCCGGCATCGGCCTCCGCCCGTCGGCATGATGTTCCAGAACCCCGACGACCAGATCATCTTTCCCACCGTGGCCGAGGAACTGGCACTGGGCCTGCAGCCGCAGGGCCTGAAAAAGCGCGAGGCCCTGCAGACAGGCACGCAGCTTTCTGGCCGAACGGGGGCTGGAAGGCTGGGCGACCGCGCCATCAGCACGCTGAGCCAGGGGCAGCGCCAGCACGTCTGCTGGCTGTCGCTGCTGCTGGCCGGCCCCGCCACCCTGCTGCTCGACGAGACCCTACGCCAGTCTGGACCTGCCGGGCCAGGCCCGGCTCTTCCACGATCTGGCCCATACCGACCGCCAGCTGATCGTCTCCACCCACCTGCTGGACCACGTGCGCCCCTACCCGCGTGTGCTGTGGCTGGACCAGGGGTCGCATCCGGGCCGACGGCGACGGCGCCAGCGTCTGTGCCGCCTACGAGGCGCATGTCCGGACGCTGGTCGCCGGGCTGCGTGCCACGGACGGTGCCGATGTCACGACAGGCGCCCCTCCTGCCCAGGGCGCGGCGCACCATGGGTAGTCTCTACAGCGACATTCCCTGCTGGCTGCACGGGGTGCCAGCCGGCCTGAAGCTGGCCCTGCTGGTGGTGCTGGGACTGGTGCTTTTCTGGCTGCAGTCGCCCGCGGCCTTCGCCGTGGCCGGTGCACTGGCACTGCTGCTGTGGCTCAGCCTGGGCGCGCCACCCGCCGGCCCGGCGGCTGATGGTGTCGGTACTGGTGGCCTCGGGGCTGGTGGCCCTCTTCCAGCTGTGGATGGGCCGGCCGGACCTGCCGTGTCCGCCACCCTGCGGCTGGCCTGCACGAGCTGCCTGGGGGTGGCGCTGACCGTCACCACCCGGCCCGCCGCGCTGCTGGACGTGCTCGAACGCCTGCTGCAGCCCCTGCGGGTACTGGGCCTGTCGCCCGGGCGCATCGCGCTCCAGCTGGGGCTGATGCTGCGCTTTATCGAACACTTCTTCGTGCAGTGGAAGAAACTCGACGAGGCCTGGCGCCTGCGCACCGGCCGATCCCGGCGGCTGGCGACTGATCGCCCCGCTCACCGTCCAGATGCTGCAGACCACCCGCCGCGTGGCCGACGCCCTCTTTGCACGGCTGGGGCGGTAGGGAGGCTGGTACGGCAGGAAGAACCGAATCCGGCTCCTTTCGCCACGGTCCCGAAAATTTTTGCAGAACCACTTGCGCGCCAGAAAACTTTCCCTATAATCACGTCTTTCCCGTCGCCCAGATGGCGGGAATTGGTAGACGCACCAGGTTCAGGTCCTGGCGCCAGCAATGGTGTGGAGGTTCGAGTCCTCTTCTGGGCACCAATTCATCGGGCTGGTTTTCCGGTTCGTCCGGTTGCCAGTCTGGCCGAAAAGTCCCGCTCCAGAGCATTCTGCGGCGGGATTTTTCGTCTGTTTTTTTCGGCCCTTCCCAACGGCCCCGTCGCTCGGCCTCATGGCCTGAGATGCGAAGCGCTGCAGAGATTTCCCGTGCGCGCCCTTGGGGCAAGCATGACCGCCACGTCTTCGTGGACATTCGCCTCCGCACGCGCCTTTGGACGTGCAGGCTGGCGGTTTTCCCCAATACGGTCGTCCCTGCCACCCAGTAGAATTGTCGGGATTTGTCCAGCATGCCTTGCGTCCTGCATGCCATGCCGGTCCGGCGAAGCCCGATCCCTGGAGACACCATCATGAACCAGACCCTGTCGCGACGCAGCGCGCAGCACCTTTCCCAGGTGGCCCTCTTTGCGGCCCTGATGGCCGTACTCGGGCTCATCCCCAAGATCGACCTGCCCTTTGGCGTTCCCATCACGGCACAGACGCTGGGCATCATGCTGGCTGGCTGCCTGCTGGGACCACGCCGCGGCCTGCAGGCGCTGCTGCTGTTCATCGTGGCCGTGGCGGCGGGGCTCCCCCTGCTGTCGGGAGGCCGGGGCGGACTGGCACCGTTCATCTCACCCGCGGCCGGCTACCTGTACGGCTTTGCACCGGCCGCCTTCGTGACCGGTCTGGTGATGCAGATGCTGCCCCGCGCCGGCGCACCCATGCAGCTGGCCATCAACGCCTTCATCGCCTCGATGACCGGTGGCATCCTGTTCCTGCACGCCATGGGCATCGGCGGACTGATGGTGCTGGCGCAGATGCCGCTGGACAAAGGCCTTTCTGGCCGACATGGCCTTCGTGCCCGGTGACGTGATCAAGTGCCTGCTGTGCGCCGCCATCGTGCACACCATCGCCCGCGCCCTGCCCGACTGGGACTTTCCCGGGGCGCAGATCTCCGGAACGCTGAGCACACAGTCCCGCATCAGTCCCTGAACCGGCCTCGCGCCGGCCCCGAACTCGCTCCCGCCGGTAACCCGCCCGCTCCGATCAGCGCCGATCCGCTCCTGTCCGGCACCGGCACCCGACATCCATGACGACCGACACGGCACCGACCCTGACCGGCAGCCGGGCCACGGACCACCCTCCCATGGCCGCCGGGCTGGTCCACGCCCCCTGGCCCGCTGGGCACGGGAGCGCCCCGGCAACCAGCCATCATCCAGGACGCGCACGGCCCGCACGAGCAGCGACTGGACTTTGCCGGCCTCCATGCGGCCATGCGCGCCTGGTGTCCGCCTGAAGCGGCCATGGCTGGCCAGCGCATCACCCATGCCACCGCTGCCGATACCGTCCTGCTGACCCAGGCAGCCGACCCCCTCACCCTGCTGACGGCCTTTCTGGGGGTCATCCACAGCGGACGCTGCGCCGCCGTGGCCGATCCGGACTGGCCACCGGCCCTGCTGGCCCGCATGGCAGCCGCGCTGCACATCAAAGACACATTTCCCCTCGGCCACGGACAAGATAAACAGGGGTGGCTGGAAACACCGTTCCCGGACGATGAGGCGTCCCTCTCCCCGGCGTTCGGCCCACCATCCCCGACACGCCGTTCTACATCGGGTTCACCTCCGGCAGCACGGGCCTGCCCAAGGGCTTTCGGCGTGATCACCGCTCCTGGGTGGAAACCTTTCGCGTCACGCTGCGGGACTTCGGTCCCGCCGCGCAGGGCCGGGTGCTGGCACCGGGGCGCATGTCCCACTCGCTCTTCCTGTTCGGTGCCCTGCTGGGGACTGTGGACGGGCGGCGGTACCTCGGTGCAGCGCCGCTTCTCGGCCACCCGCACGCTGGCCAGCCTGGCCGATGGCAGCTGCCCGGTGCTGGTCAGTGTTCCCAGCCAGCTGATGCTGCTGCTGGCCGCCGCCACCCGCCACCGGCACCCGCCCATTCCCCAGCTGAAGCTGCTGCTGGTCAGCGGCGCACGCTGGGCACACGAACACACGCCAGCCCTGCAGCAGCTGTTTCCGCAGGCGCGCATCATCACCTTCTACGGCGCCTCCGAAACCAGCTACATCAGCTGGATGGAAAGTTCAGCCGACACACCGGCCGATGCCGTGGGGCGGCCATTCAGCAATGTGCAGATCCACATCGGCCCCGCCCCCACTCTGCCTGCGTCAACTCTGCCCGCCTCAACTCTGCCTGCCCCTAACCCAGCTCACCCCAACCCTCGCCTGCCCCCACGCTGCCCAACCCAACCCCGTCCGATCCAACCCCGCATGCAACGAATCTGCGTGCCCCATCCCTGCCCGACCCAGCCCCGCCTGCCCCGACCGCCCACGCCGCGCGGCCCACCCCACCGGCCTGATCTGGGTGCGCAGTCCCCATGCTGTTCAGCGGCTACGTCAACGGCCAGGACGGCACCGCCGCCCTTCGGGTGGGCGACTGGCTGAGCGTACGTGACGTCGGCTGGCTGGATGCCGAAGGATGCTGCATCTGGCCGGGCGCGAAAACCGCATGATCGTCACCCAGGCCCGCAACCTGTTTCCCGAAGAAGTCGAGGCCCGGCTGCAGGCCCATCCCGATATCCGGCAGGCTGCCGTGCTGGGGCCTGCCCGACCCGCAGCGCGGACAGGGTGGTGCACGCCATCGTGCAGCGCGAGCAACGCTGCGTGAGCCCCATGCATCGCCCGTCCTGCGTGCATCTACGCCCGCCCTGCAGCCACCGGCGCTGGCCGCCTGGTGCCGCGAGACGCTCGAACCCTGGAAAGTGCCGCGCCACTGGTGGATCTGGCCGGGCCCATGGCCGATGACCGCCAGCGGCAAGACCGACCACGCACAGCTGCAGGCGTGGCTGTTCCAGCAGACACAGGGAACGGCATCCGTCAGTATCCGCTCCCCCACGACGAAACCGGAGCATCCGCATGAGCAGCCTCACCCGATGACCATCCCCCGTCCCCTGCTCGCCTGGGTCCGTACCCCGGTCGTGCCGCGCCATGGCGCCCTGCGCCACCACCTGCCGCATACGCTGGCGGCACCGCTGGTCACGCATCTGCTGCAGCAGACCGGCCTGCCGCCAGCAGCCGTGGATGCGCTGCTGCTGGGCAATGCCCTGGGCGCCGGCGGCAACCCGGCCCGCATGGCGGCACTGGCAGCCGGCCTGCCCCTGCGCTGCATGACGATGACGGTCGAGACCCAGTGCTGCTCCGGACTGGATGCCATTCTGATGGCCGCCACCCAGATTCTGGCCGGGCAGGCCGATGTCGTGATCGCCGGCGGCAGCGAGGCGTGGAGCCGGGCACCGATCCGGCAGCACCGCCCCACCCGGACCGGCGAGGCCGCCCAGCCCTACGAACGTCCCCCTTCACGCCGTGGCCCGAACGCGATCCCGATCCCTGCTGGCTGCGGCCGCCTACGCCGCCCGTCACGGCTGGACACGGACACAGCAGGATGCCTATGCCCGGCAGAGTCATGCACATGCCCTGATGCACCCTGGTGACGGCATTCTGGCGCTGCAGGCCCCAACCGCGAGGCTGCAACCATGGCGGCGGCACCTGCACCCGCGCCGATGCCGATGCCGGCAGCGGCAGCAGCAGTAACGGCCGCAACGACAGCCCCAGCAACGACAGCACCGACGGCAGCGGCAACGATGATCGCCGCACCGCCGCAGCCCTCACCATCAGCGCCGACACCTACCCACGCCCGCTGTCCGACCGGCAACTGCAGCGCATGCCGTCCTGATGGCTGCGCCGCCCGATCCGGATGGCGCGGCGCGCAGAAGGCCCCGACTGTGCACTCTCCCGTGTGGCTGTGTCACCCCAGGCCGATGGGAGCCGCCCTGGTTCTGCTGGCCTCCGAACGGGCCTGCCGCCAGCATGGTCTGCATCCATCCGCGTGGTGGCAGGCCGGCCTCGCACTCGGCACCGACCCGAAACGCCCCCCTCACCGGTGCCTGGGAGGCTGCCGCGGCACTGCTGGCCCGGGAAACACGCCACCGCCCGGCAGCTGGATGCCGTCGAACTGCACGATGCCTTTCGCCGTACAGGACTGGCCTTCGCCCACGCCCTGCAGCAGCAGGGGTGGACCCGTCCCGCCTCAATGCCTGGGGCGGCGGGCTGGCCCGAGGCCACCCCATTGGGGCATCGGGAGCCATTGCCCTGGTGCAGCTGCTGGCACGATTGCGCCACAGGGCTGGCGCAACCGCATGTGCTGACGCAACCATACGGGCTGCCGCCACCGCCTCCCGCATGTACGGAAGCAATACGGACATCGCGTCCCCCGGCAAAAGCCCCGATTGTTCCCGGCGCACCCGGGCGATCGCCTCGGACTGGCCTGCATCGCAGGCGCCGGCGAACTGGGCAGTGCCGCACTGGTCTCGGTGGCCGGCACGCCGCCCGGGCAACGAAGCGGCTGACACCCCTGTCGGCCCCCGCCACAGGCGCACACCACCCATCCCCTGCATCTTCCGGCTGCGCGCGCTGCCTCGCAGCCACCCAGGGCCCGACACGTAGTGTCCGGGGCATCTGCATGCCCGGAAAAACGACCTGTCCGACCATGAAAGCCGACCCCGCCTGTGCTGACGGCCCATCGACCATCCCCACCCTGCGGGAAATGCTCCCCATACACGCTCCGCCCACACGCCCCGTCCATGGCGACGATCATGCCGCCAGCCCGCAAAAGGCCATGCCCAGCTCCGCGCTCCGGCACCGTCGCACGCCCATGCTGGCCGCGCTCATCACCCTGGGCCTGCTGTCGGCCCCGGTTCTGGTGCCGCCGGCCCGAGGGCCCGGGCAGCCAGTCCACCCCAGCGCTCCGCGGGCCAGCATGCCCGACCCCACGCCGGGCGTGATCCGCGTCACGGCCTCGCGCATCGATGACCAGTACCGCCGGCGTGTTCTCGCGCATGTATGCCATCGAACTGGACCATGACATACGCGCCTACCGCTTTCGTGCGCGATGCCAGCGGGCCGCATGCTCGATGCCTGGCGGCCACACTGGGAAAAACTGGCCCATCTGGCCGACCCGATCACACACGCCCTGAAGGAGCCGCAGAACGCAGGCCCGAAAACCGGGTGCTGGTGCGCCATTACGAATATCCCAACACCAGCACCCGTCATCCCACCACCATCAGCCGGCCCAGCGTGGAACCCGGCAAACGCTACGAGTGCGCTTCGAGTACCGGCAGGCCGGCGTCAGGACCGTCCCGGTACGGATCACCGAAACCGGCTACAGCCATGGCCGGCGGGTGCAGCGCACCAGTCTCCTGCAGTACAGCGACGAGGGCGTGCTGACGCACATCGATGGCCCCGGCCCGGCACCGACGACCTGCTGCGGGTGGAAATGTCGCCGCAGTCCGGCGATATCGTGCAGGTGGCCCGCGAGACCGCCCGTTCGACCTGCGCGTCTACGACGGGACTGGGACACGAGGTGCCGGTCAACCGCATCAGCTGGCTGTACAGCGCGCCTCGCCTGGTATCAGGGACACCGTCGCGCCGGGCGGCTACCCGATGGCAGGCGTGGTGGTACCACAGCGCGACGACAGCGGCATCCGCCTGGAGATCGACGATTTCAACCGCATCGTGCGCGCCGACGGTCCCGATACCGGAACCACCGTGTACACGTATGACGAATCGGACCGCGTGATGGAGGTACGTGAAGCCGACGGCGCCCATGCCCGTTACGAGCATGATGCCTACGACCGCCTGGTCCGCCGGAGCCTGGCTGCGCAGGGCGGACCCGGCCGAAGTGACACGTTACCAGTACTTCGGCCCGTGGCTGGTAGAGTGGATGCGCCGCACGTGATGGAGCGCTATACCTACGACGAGCAGTACCGGCTGGAGCAGCGCGACGTGGACATCCGCATCAACGGTGCTCCCCGCGACATCCACTTCCGGACACGCTACCACTACGCCGGCACATCCCGCCGGCCGGTGGGCCTGACCCTGCCCGGCGGAGCACGTCTCGATTACAGCGGCACGCCGGATGACGTTCGTGTCGGCGCCGGCAACTTCGAGGTCAACACACGATCGGCCTGGCTGCCCGGCGCCCCCGCCGGCCACGCCACACCAGCCGGTCGCCACGGTGAGCCCGACACGGACCCCGGCACCGACGCACCCATGCTCTACCGCCGTGTGACCGGCACCCGCGACGGCCAGGACGTACAGGCCTGGCATTTCGGCAATGGCACCGGCCGCGACGCCACGTTCGACCGCCGCTATGGCCTGACCCTGCTGCGCGATGGCAGCAATCCCAGCCGGACGGCCAGCGATTACCTGCGCTTTGCCATGTATCGCCGGTTCGGCCAGCACAGGCAGCTGCACCGGGCGCTGCTGGGCACCTATTCGATGTACCAGATGGATGAGCGCAACCGCCTGCACATTGCCCAGGAGGAGCGCAGCAGCCATCGCATTGCCCCCGACGGCGGCGTGCTTCCCGGCATCGACTCATCCGAAAAAACGTTCTCGTGGTGGTATGACTGGGATGCAAACGGCAACCGGACCCGCACGGCCTGGGAAGACCGTCTGGCCGCCCGCAGCCCCGAGGCCATGCGTGCAGCGCGCCAGGCAGCCGCCCGTCAGGGCGATGCCAGCGCCCCCGCTGCCCTGCCCACCTACGACGGCACCGGAGTGTCGGCGCTGGAATACACGCAGAAAACGTCCTACGTGCCAGGCACCCACCGGATCGCCGGTGTCCGCCACGACGCATCCGGCCGGATGCTGGACTGGAACGGCTGGTCACTCGACTGGCATCCGGGAGGCGTCATCAGCCAGATGCGCCATCAGGACGGCCGGCAGGTACGCTACTTCTGCAATCACCAAGGTGAGCGGATTGCCCGCCAGGAGGGTAGCGACTGGCGCTTCTACGACTACGCCGACGGCCGCCTGCAGACCGAGGAACGCCTGTCACAGCCACGCCTGCGCCACTGGTGGTATCAGGGACCAGCTGCCCGTACTGCTGATCGAGCGCCGGCGCCAGCCAGTACCGTGCCCGACCGCCCGGGGCATGCAACCCCTGCATCCGGACATGCCGGCAGCCCGGACCACGCCCGGTCGTGGTCAACCGGGGGCAACGGCACACCGCACAGCCAGGGGAGCCGGCACGCTGGCCACGACGCAGGGCGCCACGGAAAGCGCCGGCGACGCCTGGCGCGTGCAATGGTTCCACCTCGACAGCCGGGGCTTCCCGTACGCACTGACCAACGAACAGGGCGAAATCACCTGGGCCCTGGCCAGCGGGTCCGTTCGGCGAGATCCTGCCGGCCGTGCCCTGCAGACCGAATGGCTCTGCAAAGGCCCCTGCCGGACACGGCCCAGAGCGTGGCGCGACGCCGACCCGCTGCTGCGCTTCCCGATGCAGTGGGCCGACGGGACCACCGGCCTGAACAGCAGCCCGGCCGGCGATTACGATCCGTTCCTGGGCCGCTATCTGCAGCCCTCGCCCACGGCACGCCCGGGCCGAGAACCCCTACCTGTTCAGCTGGGGCTACCCGCTGCAGGCCCGCTTCGAGGTCTCACCGGATACCGGCCGCTGACGGCTGGTCAGCGCCCAAACGCAACACCAGTCACCGAACACCGTGCCGATACCCGCATGCAGCACCGCAACGCAGTACCAGACGGCACGGGTATCGGGCAGCCCGCGTATCCGGCGGCACCGTCGGCTACCGCCGCGCAATGACCAGCAGCCCGGCCACGATCAGGCTGGCGCCCGCATGGCCATGCGCGGCGTGATGGCCTCGCGCAGCAGAATCCAGGCCAGCACCATGGCCACCACCACGCTGCCCTTGTCGATCAGCGCCACGGTGGCCACCTGCCCTTCCTTGATGGCCTTGTAATAGAAAAATCCACGACAGCGCCGTGGTCGCCCCCGAAATGGCCAGCCACAGCACCGCACGGCCATCGAGCTTCTGCAGTTCGGACGGCTGCACGAACATCAGGGCGAAGATGAACACAAAGCCGCAGACGAAGACCGTGCGCACGCTCAGGCCCAGCTCGGCCGACACGTTCTCCATGCCCATCTTGGCAATGACCGACGTGAAGCCTGCAAACAGCATGGACAGTACCGCGTAGAAAATCCAGCGTTCCATCATTTTTTTATCAGCCGCATGACACCCACTACGCCTGCGCCAGCGCCTGCTCGATATCGGCCAGGGATGTCGTCCACGTCCTCGATGCCGATGGACAGCCGCACCAGCCCCGCCGGCACGCCGGCCCGGGCCAGTTCCTCGTCGTTGAGCTGGCGGTGCGTGGTGGATGCCGGATGGCAGGGCCAGCGTCTTTGCATCACCGATGTTCACCAGCCGGTAGATGAGCTGCAGGGGCATCGATGAAGCGCATGCCGGCCTCGATGCCGCCCTTCAGCTCGAAACTCAGAATGCCCGACGCCCGGCCGCCGCAGATGCGCCGCGCCGTGGCATGGTAGGGGCTGTCGGTCAGCCCGCGTAATTCACACCCACCACCTTCGGGATGCTTCTGCAGCCACTGGGCCACCGCCAGCGCATTGCTGCAATGGCGCTCCATGCGCAGCGCCAGCGTCTCCAGCCCCTGCGCAGCAGGAAGGCATTGAAGGGCGACAGCGCCGCGCCGGTATTGCGCAGCGGCACCACCCGGCAGCGGGCAATGTAGGCCGCCTCGCCGAATGCCTCGGTATACACCACCCCGTGGTAGGACGGGTCCGGGTTGCTGAACAGCGGGAAACGCTGTGCGTGTTCCTTCCAGTCGAATTTTCCGCTGTCGACGATGGCACCCCCAGCGTGGTGCCGTGTCCACCAATGTATTTGGTCGGTGAATGCACGACGATGTGCGCCCCGTGTTCGAACGGCCGGCACAGGTACGGCGTGGCCACCGTGTTGTCGACGATCAGCGGCACGCCATGCCGCTCGGCCATCGCCGCCCAGGCGGCCAGATCGACCACGTTGCCGGCCGGATTGCCGATCGACTCGCAAAAGAGCGCGCGGGTGTCGTCGTCGATGGCTGCCTCCAGCCCGGCCAGGTCATCATGGGCCACGAAGCGGCACGTCACGCCCTGATTGGGCAGCGATGCGCAAACAGGTTGTAGGTACCCCCATAGAGCTGGCTGGTCGAGACGATGTTGCTGCCCGGTGAGCACAGCACCTGCAGCGCATAGGCAATGGCCGACATGCCCGAGGCCAGTGCCAGCGCGCCCACCCCGCCTTCCAGCGCCGCCACCCGGGCTTCGAGCACCGCATGGGTGGGGTTCATCATGCGCGTGTAGATGTTGCCGGCCACGGCCAGGTTGAACAGGTCGGCCCCGTGCTGGCTGTCGTCGAAGGTGTAGGGACGTGGTCTGGTACACCGGCACCGCCGCAGCACGTGTGGTCGGGTCGCTGTGATAACCGGCGTGAATGGCCGTGGTCGAAAAACTTCATGATGTGCTCCTCATGCGCGAAATCTCCGTAAAGGACCCGCTGCAAAAATCAGCGAGCGCCTTGAGTCCAGGGATCGGGATGAGCCAGAAGGCACCATGTCCCCGGCAATGGCAGGATCATTGGCGCCAAATGGCAACGCACTGGATCGCCCGGGCATGGGAACATCACCCCCGCATGGGCGCAGGGGCTTGCCAGCGAACTGTGGTGCAAACGCCCTAAACTCACGCCTTTGCCCAGCCGCCGGACCGTGCGCGGGCAGGCCCGACCGTGCCACCGGGGTCCCTGTGCCGGCCGGGTCCGGATTCCGATGATATTCCAAGCCCGCTTCCCGTCCCTCCGCATCCCCATCCCCGTCCGGCAACCCCAGCCCGCCCTGCCGCGCGCCCTCTCCCTCCGGCAACCTCGCCCCGAGCCACTGCGCGCGCCCTCCCTCCGGCAACCTCGCCCCGAACCGCTTCGCATTTCCCTCCTCCCTCCGGCGGCTGCGGTGCTGGCTGGCAGCCCTGCCGCGCACGATCCACGACGTCGGGCTGCCCCTGCTGCTGGTGGGCCTGCTGCAGGGGCTGGCTGCGGCACCTGCCCAGGCGGCACAGCAACTGGCCCCCGTGGCGCCACGCCTGCCGTGCAGCCTCAACAGCTTCGGCGACATCTCGCTGGCCGAGGCACCGGCGCAGGTCACGGCCGTCAGCACCGAAACCGTGCGCGGCAAGCCCATGTGCCTGATCGCGGGCGTCATCTCGCCGCAGATCCGCTTCATCGTGCGCCTGCCCCAGCAGGGCTGGACCCAGCGCTACCTGCAAACCGGCTGCGGCGGCCTGTGCGGACGACTGGCCATCGGCTCGCCGCAGCGTGACTGTTCGTTCGAAAAGGATGGCTCGCTGGCCATGGCCTCCACCGACATGGGCCATGTCAGTGGCGCGGGCGGCATCTGGGCCGCCGCCGACATGCAGCTGCGCGTGGACTTCGGCTACCGCGCCGTGCACGTCACCAGCCTGATCGCCAAAGAGCTGATCCGGCGCTATTACGGACAGGCACCGAAGTTTTCCTACTTTTCGGGGTGCTCCGATGGTGGCCGCGAGGCGCTGATGGCCGCCCAGCGCTACCCGGAAGACTTCGATGGCATAGCCGCCGGCGCCCCTCGCTGATCTTTACCGTGCAGAACAGCATGTACCACGGCTGGAATGCCCGCGTCGTGCGCCCGACGGCGACCGCCCCACCATCACCGAGGACGATCTGCCCATCCTGCACCGGCGGGCCGTGCAGCAGTGCGATGCCGCCGATGGCACCCGGGACGGCCTGATCAGCGATCCCACCTGCACGGTCGATCCCCACCAGTGGATCTGCCCGGAACCTCCGGATGCCGCTCATGTTTCCGGGGCTTCCCAGGGCACCGGGCGCCACCGGCACGACCGGCACAACCAGCCAGACGAACCCGACTGGCCCGACGGCCGTGACCGGTTCGAACACCCCGAACACCCCAGCCCGACCAGCCCGCCCCGGCCAGCCCGGCCAATCCGGCCCGCCTCCGGCGGACATGCCAATGCCTTCACCCGCCCGGACGAGCGCAACTGCATTTCGGCCCGCACCGCCGACGCCGTAGTGAGATCTACCGGGGGTGCCCACGACGGCGAACACCGGCTGGTTCCCGGCTCGGCCCTGCCGGGCTCGGAACTGGCCTGGCTACGCGTGATCGTGCCCCGCAATGCCGTGCTGCAGCGCCAGACCCACCAGCGCTCGGCCGATGACATCAGTACCCCGCTGCATCCGGCCCCTGGCCCCGAGACACCGCTGCATCCTGCACGCGACCTGCCGCGCGATGCCAGCCATCCCCCGGCAGGAAGGCCCGGCCCTGAGCCGCACGCCCCCCGCGCACGCCATGGTTCCCCTGCGCAGCCCGGCCGTCGGGGCCGGCCGCAGCCCCGGCAGCGACGGCGAGGCCGCCGCCAGCGCCGGCACGGCCATCGACCAGGTGGTGCTGCCGCCCTCGGCCCGCACCGTCAGCCTCAAATCGTCCAGCGACATCATTCCCGCGCTGGCCTATCCGGGCCGTTTCGACCCCCACTGGAAGCTGGCCAGCTTCCGCTTCACCCGCGAGAACCTGCAGAAGCTGGCCCCCATGCACGCCCTGCTCGATGCCAGCAACCCCGACCTGTCGGCCTTTCGCAAGGCCGGCGGCAAGCTGCTGATGTGGCACGGCCTGTCCGACCCGAACATCACGCCGATGAATGCCATCGGCTACTGGCGAGGCCGTGCGCGACACCCTGCACCCCGAGCCCCCTGGACGGACAGGACGGCCCCAGCAACACCGATCCCCGGCTGGACGACCTGATGCGCCTCTTCCTGATCCCCGGCATGTACCACTGTGATCGCGGCGAGGGGCTGGGCAGTCTGGACGTGACCACCCCGCTGATGGACTGGGTGGAAGATGGCGAGGCCCCCGAGACCCTGGATGCCGCCGCCACCGAGGCCGATGCCGACGCCGGCCGGATACGGCCCATTCACCGCTTTCCGTACCTGACCGTGCTCAGGCCGGGCGGCGATCCGAAGCGTTCCGGGACTGGCAGCGGGGCCGTGCCATCGGCATCGACCCGCAGCTGTACCGGCACTGGGCCGGCGCCGACTTCTTCCAGCCCGGCTTCCAGCGCTTCTGCGGCTTCTCCGGGCTGCAGTTCAGCTGCCGGCCCTGAAGAGGCGCTGAACGAACCGGTCTGGCCGACTTGTCCGATCGGACCGGCCCCGCTATGCTGACTCATCTTCATCATCCCCGCATGAAGGGTCCGCCCGGCTGTCCGGCCACCCGCAGGCACCTGGCCGGTAGAACCCGTACCTCCGTTCCATGTCCAGCCATTCGTCCTCGCCCGTCACCTCCACCCCGCACGGCACGCCCGATGCAGCCCTGCGCCCTGCCCCCGCAGAAAACAGCCTGCGGCTGCGCCCACTGGAACGCGAGGACCTGCCCTTCGTGCACCAGCTCGACAACAACGCCAACGTGATGCGCTACTGGTTCGAAGAGCCCTTCGAAACCTTTGCCGAGCTGTCCGCCCTGTATGACGAACACATCCACGACCAGCGCGAGCGCCGCTTCGTGGTCGAATCCTATGGCAAGAGCGTAGGGCTGGTGGAACTGGTGGAAATCGACCACGTGCACCGCCGCGCCGAGTTCCAGATCATCATCGCCCCCGACCACCAGGGCCGCGGCATTGCCTCGAAGGCCGCCCGGCTGGCCATGGAATACGGCTTCAGCGTGCTGAATCTCTACAAGATCTACCTGATCGTCGACCGCGACAACCACAAGGCCATGCACATCTACCAGAAGCTCGGCTTTCAGGGTGGAAGGCGAACTGAAGCACGAGTTCTTCATCAACGGCCAGTACCGCGACGTGATCCGCATGTGCCTGTTCCAGCACGAGTTCCTGGCCACCAACCGGCCGGGCGCGTCCTCCGGCCTGGTGAGGCCGACGGCCCAGTAGCGCGCGTCATGGATTCATCACGCACCAGCGAGAGTACCCAGCCAGGCGGCTCACATCAGCCAGGGGCACGCGCCAGCCGGGAGGCCCCGGGCATGGCCCGGCCCATCCCCGCTACGACCACGACCGTCACACCCAGGCACGAGCGCCACAGCGGCCACACCCGTCGCACCAGGCCCGCACCACGGCCCGTCCGGCCTCCGGCGCTGGCTGCTGCTGCTCATGGTCAGTCTGGGCCTGCTGCTGGTCACCGTGGACATCACCATCCTGCTCACGGCCCCTGCCGGTGCTCACGCACGACCTGCACGCCAGCACCACCGAGGGGCTGTGGATCGTCAATGCCTACCCGCTCTTTTTCCACGGGCCTGCTGCTCGGCGCCGGCACCCTGGGCGACCGCATCGGCCACCGGCGCACCTTTCTGGCAGGCCTGCTGATCTTCGGACTGGCCTCCCTGCTGGCCGCCTTTTCCGGTTCGGTGGGTATGCTGGTCGCGGCACGGATCCTGCAGGCGGTGGGCGCCTCGGCCATGCTCCCGGCCACCCTGGCTCTCATCCGTGTGGGCTTCGACGACGAGCGCGAGCGTGCCCTGGCCATTTCCATCTGGGCCGCCCTGTCGCTCGTAGGGGGCCATCCTGGGCCCGCTGCTGGGCGGCTGGCTGCTGGCCCACTTCCACTGGGGATCGCTCTTCCTGATCAATGTGCCGGTGATTGCCCTCACCTTCGCCGGCAGCTGGTTCGTGGCCCTGAACACCGCACCCCGACGCCGCCCCCTGGGATCTGCCGTCCTCGGTACTGGCCCTGTTCGCCCTGTCATCCCTGGTGCTGATCATCAAGACGCTGGCCCATCCACCACTGGATCTGCCGGTACTGACTGCAGCACTGGGCGTGGGCGGAGCGGCAGCGGCCGCCTTCGTGCACCGGCAGCACCGCCTGACACATCCGCTGCTGGATTTTTCGCTGTTTCGCAACCGGGCCTTTGCCGCCGGCGTGCTGGGTGCCATATCGGTCACCTTCACCACCGGTGGCGTGCTGCTGGGCGTCTCGCAGCGCTTTCAGTGGGTGGCCGGCTACAGCCCGCTGGAAAGCGGCCTGCTGGCCTCGGTGCTCTTCGCCGGCACCCTGCCCAGCGCCATCCTCGGTGGTCTGTGGACGCACCGGCTGGGTCTGCGCACACTGATTGCCGGCGGCCTGGCACTGGCAGCCGTGGGCATGCTGGTGGCCGCACAGGCGCTGCCATGGCATGCAGCCTCCTGCATGAGACCGTACCCGCCATGGCCTCCGTGACCGCAGACACCATTCATCCCGCCAGCCGGAACGGCCTGGCCTGGCTGGTCGGCGGGCTGCTGCTGGCCGGCTTTTGGACTGGGTGCCACCATTTCGGTGGCCTCCACCACCATCGTCGAAAGCGCCCCCCGAACGGGCCGGCATGGCCTCTTCGGTGGAGGAGGTGTCGTACGAGTTCGGCGCCCTGCTCGCCATCGCCGTGCAGGGCAGCCTGCTGTCCGGACTCTACGTTGTCTTCATCGAACTTCCCCCGGCACCGATCCGGCCGCGGGCACCGACATCGCCACCACGCTGGAATGGGCCGCCCGGGCCGGCCAGGCTGCATCACAGACAACAACCCCGACGGACCTGCAGCAGCCGGCAGCGGGAGCCACCAGCCTGGCGACTGCTCTCGTGCAGGCCGCCCACGTCGCCTTCGACCGCAGCTACACCGTGGTGATGTACGTCAGCGCGCTGTTCCTGGCGCTGGGCGCCTTCGTGACCAGGAAGCTGCTGGGCAGTGTGTCTCCTCCACCCCGGCCTCCGGTACCGTGAACGTGTGTCAGGCGTGCTTGTTGCGGTTCTTCGCCCCGCCCTGACGGGCCTTGAAGCGCGGATTGGACTTGCAGATGACATAGATGCGGCCACGACGGCGCACGATCTGGCAGTCACGCGAACGTTTCTTGGCTTCCTTCAGGGGACGACAGCACTTGCATGGGGGCACTCCTGTTGTGTGGGACGGCCAGCGCCACGGGCAGCCCCTGGCCACCCGACGCGCCATCCGGCCGTTCTGTGTGCCGTTTATGATACTGCATTCTCAATAGCAAATAAACCCGACGTCTTGCAGGGGACGATGAACGAGAAAAACACGGCGCGCGACCGGCCAGCGTTGTACTTGACTCCTGTCAGAAAACCTATACTATTTCTGACATACAGGAGAAGATCATGGCTTCACTTTCCCAGCAGATTCTCGAACATGCAGCCCGGCAGCCGGAAGGTACCCGCTGCTGGCCCGCGCATTGCTGCATCTGGGCAAGCGCGCAGCCATCGATCAGACCCTTTCACGCCTGCAGCGACGTGGTCAGCTGTTGCGTGTGGCCGGGGCATCTACGTGCTGCCGGTTCAGACACGCTTTGGCAGTCACGCTCCGGGGGCAGCACGCGTCATCGAAGGTCTCGCCCGGCAACGCGGCGAAACCATCGTGCCGCACGGTGCCGCCGCAGCCAATGCACTGGGCCTGACCCCCCAGGTTCCCACCCGCGCCATCTACCTCACCTCCGGCCCTGACCGGAAGCTGCAGCTGGGCCGGCAAACCGTCGAACTGCGTCATGCTCCCGCCTGGCAGCTGCTGTTGCCGGGCCAGCCCGCAGGGCGAGGCCGTTCGGGCTCTGGCCTGGAACGGCCCCCAGGAAGCCACCCGAAGTCTCGAGATACTGCGCAGCCGGCTTCCGCCTGCCGCACAGAATGCGCTTGCCCATGCCCGGGCACAGCTGCCCGTCTGGCTGGCCCAGAAAATCAGCAGCCACCTTGCGGCCGCCTGATCCATCATGTCTGAATCCTTCTTCGGCCTTTCGCCTGAAGACCAGCTGGCCGCACTCGAGCATGCTGCCCATGCCAGTGGTCGCCCTCCCCACCTGCTCGAAAAGGACATCTGGGTCGTATGGGTGCTCCAGCAGCTCTTTCGTGCGCCTTTCGGCGACGATCTCGTTTTCAAAGGGTGGCACTTCCCTGTCCAAGGCGTGGCATGTCATCGAACGATTTTTCGGAAGACATCGACCTCACATACGATATCCGGGCCATTGCACCAGACCTGACGGATCATGGGGACCGCACCCCTGCCCGCATCCCCCAGTCAGGAAAAAGAAGTGGAGCAAAGCCATCCGCACGCGCCTGACCGAATGGGTACAAAACCATTGCCACCCCTTTCTGGCGGCCCGGCTGGCCAGCGCAGCCCCCACGGCCAACCTCCGTCCGGAGCAGGACAGGATCTTCATCGACTATCCCGCCCTGGCCCAGGGAACTGGCTATGTGACGGCATCCGTCATGCTCGAATTCGGTGCACGCTCCACCGGAGAACCAGCAGAACAGCGGCATATCGTCTGCGATACAAGCCCGGTCATTAAAGAAATCTCGTTTCCGGAAGCTGTCGTACGGGCCATGCGTGCAGAGCGCACCTTCTGGGAAAAAGGCAACCGCCATCCATGTGTTCTGCCGGCAGGGCAACTTTCGCGGCGGCAACCGGTTTTCACGTCACTGGCACGACGTGGCCAGGCTCGATGAACATGGCTTTGCCGACAAAGCCATCCAGGATCGCGAACTTGCCAGAGCCGTGGCGCAGCACAAAGGCATGTTCTTCCGCGAAAAGGATGCACACGGAACACCGATCGACTATCTGGCAGCCATCCAGGGACGACTGCAACTCGTACCGTCTGCCGATGCTCGGACAAGGCTGGCGGCCGATTACGAACGCATGATCGCCGACGGCCCTGTTCCTGAACGACGCCGTTTCGTTCGAAGCACTCATGGCCCACTGTGCACACATCGAACGTAAGATCAACCGTCTGTAAAAGCCCCATCACAACCACCTGATCCAACAGGCCCGAACCCTCCCCTGTCTTTCACCTGAAGACCCGGTGAGGCCCCATCACGGCCTGCTTGAACCCCTGCAGCGCCGCCTCCACCCGGGCGCGGGTGACGCAGCCCTCCAGATGGTCGTTGACCAGACCCATCGACTGCATGAAGGCGAACATCGTGGTGGGCCCCACGAACTTCCAGCCACGCGCCTTCAGCGCCTTTGACAGGCGGACCGACTCGGGCGAGGTGGTGCGGCTCTGGGGCGTTTCCTGACGCGGCGGCGCAAACTGCCAGATGAAGCGGGCCAGCGACCCCGCCTCTTCCACCAGCCGGCAGGCGCAGCCGGCGTTGTGGATGACGGCCTCGATCTTGCCGCGATGGCGCACGATGCCGCTGTCCTGCAGCAGCCTGTCCACATCGGCCGGCCCGAAAAGGCCACCCGCCGGAAATCGAAGCCGCAAAAGGCAGCCCGGAACGCCTCGCGCTTGGCCAGGATGGTGCGCCAGCTCAGGCCCGCCTGAAAGCCCTCCAGCGAGATTTTCTCGAACAGGCGCACATCATCGGCCACCGGAAACCCCCATTCATGGTCGTGATAGTGCTGCAGCTGGGCACTGGCAGCGCACCAGTCGCAGCGCGACTGGCCGTCCGAGCAGCGAACAGGTCTGGCATGGCAAGGCTCCCTGATATCGTCATTCCGTCCCGCATCTTACCGCGCCGTCATGGACGCCTGCCGTTACCTCTGTCCACAAAGTGATGCCGACGCCCCCGGCCCAAAGCATTACCATCACGGTCCGGTCCCCGTTTCCATCCCGCTTCACCGCCCCATGCCCACATCCAGTCCCGACCTCTCCGCCCACACGCCGATGATGCGGCAGTACCTGAGCCTGAAGGCCGAGCATCCGGATGCTGCTCTTCTACCGGATGGGCGACTTCTACGAGATGTTCTACGAGGACGCGCAGAAGGCCGCGCAGCTGCTGTCGATCACCCTCACCAAACGCGGCACCTCGGCCGGCGAGCCCATTCCCATGGCCGGCGTGCCGGTGCAGGCGCTGGAACAGTATCTGGCACGGCTGGTGGCACTGGGCCAGTCGGTGGCCATCTGCGAACAGATCGGCGATCCGGCCACCAGCAAGGGCCCGGTGGAACGCAAGGTGGTACGCACCATCACGCCCGGCACCCTCACCGATGCCGGCCTGCTGCCCGAACGCGAAGACCGGCCGCTGGCCGCCGTCGTGTTCACGGAACGCAGCCGCAGCGGGGAGCCGCCGCCCGCAGCCGCCGGGGAACGGGTCAGGGCAGCACGGAAGCGGGACGCGGCGCGAGGCACAGGCCATGGCCACGCTGGCCACCGTCGTGGCCGCCAGTGGCCGCTGCACCCTCACCACCCTGCCCGAGTCCGAGCTGGAAGCCGAGATCGAGCGCATCGCCCCGGGCGAGCTGCTGGTGTCGGAATCGGCGGCCCGCAACCGGGTGGTGCTGCTCGAACGCATCCGCCTGCATGCGCGCACCGCCCCGGTCATGCCCATTCTCACCCGCCCCGACTGGCAGTTCGACGCCCAGCGCGGCGGCCGTACCCCTGTGCGAGGCCCTCGGGCATCCAGACCCTGCACGCCACCGAGCTGCAGGGACGACGAAGCCGGCCAGGCCGCCATGGGTGCACTGCTGCTCTATCTGGGCCAGAACATCGGCCAGCCGTTCCGGCACCTGCAGCCCATCCAGCGGATACCGCGCGAGGCACACATCATCATCGACCAGGTGGCCCGGCGCAATCTGGAGCTGGTCCGTCCCTGCAGGAAGAACAGGGCCCCACGCTGCTGTCGCGCATGGACCGCTGCGCCACCTCGGCCGGCAGCCGCCTGCTGCGTGACTGGCTGCTGGCCCCGCTGCAGGGATCGCGACGCCGTGCGCAGCCGCCAGGCCCTGGTGGCCCTGCTGCTGCAGAAAGATCTGCAGTATCCCATCAAGCGGCTGCTCGACCAGGCCTCCGACATCGAGCGCATCGTCTCGCGCATCATGCTGGGCAGTGCCCGGCCGCGCGAGCTGGTGGCGCTGCGCGACAGTCTGCCGGTGCTGGGCGCCTGTGTGGCCCAGCTGCAGGCCCCGCTGGGGCAGGACGCCGATACCGAACCGGCCCTGCTGCAGGCGCTGCAGTGGCTGGACGAAGCGGCCCAGGTCGATCCGGCCATTGCCGAACGCCTGGGCGCCACCCTGCTGGACGAACCCGCCTCGATGATCCGCGACGGCGGCGTGATCCGCCCCGGTTTCGACGCCCAGCTCGATGAGCTGCGCGCCATCGACACCGGCTGCGACGCCTTCCTGGCGGACATGGAAACCCGCGAACGTGAACGCACCGGCATTCCCACCCTGAAGGTCGGCTACAACAGCGTGCACGGCTTCTACATCGAGGTGGGCCGCAGCCATGCCGACCATGTGCCCACCGAGTATCGCCGCCGCCAGACGCTCAAGGCCGCCGAACGCTACATCACCCCCGAACTGAAGGCCTTCGAGGACAAGGCGCTGTCGGCGCGCGAACGGGCACTGGCCCGCGAACGGGTGCTGTACGAGGCGCTGCTGGCCGAACTGCGCCCGCACACGGCCGCCCTGCAGCGGCTGGCCGGCGGGACTGGCCCATCTGGACGTCTGCCAGGCCTTTGCCGAGGTGGCCGGCCAGGCCGGCTGGCGCCGTCCGGGCCTGCTGGGCGTGCCCGGTCTGCGCGTGCAGGGACGGTCGCCATCCCGGTGGTGGAAGACATGGTCGAGCAGTTCATCGCCAACGACTGCGAACTCACCCCGCAGCGCCGGCTGCTGATCATCACCGGCCCCAACATGGGCGGCAAATCCACCTACATGCGCCAGGCCGCGCTCATTGCCATTCTGGCCTGGTGTGGCAGCTTCGTGCCGGCCAGCAGCTGCGAGGTGGGCCCCATCGACCGCATCTTCACCCGCATCGGCGCCTCCGACGACCTGGCCGGCGGGCGTTCCACCTTCATGGTGGAAATGACCGAGGCGGCCGTCATCGTCAATGCCGCCACCGAACGCTCGCTGGTGCTGGTCGACGAGATCGGCCGTGGCACCTCCACCTTCGACGGCCTGTCCCTGGCACACGCCATTGCCCGGCACCTGCTGGTGCAGCGGCGCTGCCTGACGCTCTTGCCACCCACTACTTCGAACTCACCCAGCTGGCCAGCCACGAGGATGCCTGCATCAACCTGCACCTGTCGGCCACCGAGCACAACGGGACGCATCGTCTTCCCTGCACCAGATCCACGCCGGCCCGGCCAGCAAGAGCCACGGCCTGCAGGTGGCCAAACTGGCTGGGACTGCCGGCCGGGCCTGCTGCGCAACGCCCAGTCCGTCCTGCAGAGGCTGGAACAGAACGCGGCCGACCAGGGCCCGCAGCTCGACCTCTTTGCAACGGAAGTCACGCAAGACCATGAAGACGGCACAAACGTAGTCGCAGCCGACAGTTCAGCGTGGGAAAATGGAGACGGTTCTTCCTCATCACCGCACCAGCCGGACGCCGCAGCATGGCAGGTGCTCGACGAGCTGCGTGCGCTCGATCCCCGATGCGATCACGCCCCGACAGGCCGCCGACTACCTGCACCGCTGGCGCGAGGCTCTGGGTGCCTCCCCATCATGAGCAGCAAACCGATGCAAGCCGTCCCCCCAGCCAGCCGGTGTCCGCCTCGCGGCGCCGGGCCCTGCGCGGCATGACGGCCGCCGTCACGGTCCCCTCCCTGGCCGCCGCCTCCCTGGTGGCCAGTGCCCGCCGATGCCCCCGCCCCCACCTTCAGCGACGCCGCGCTCTCCGAGCTGGACGGCCTGCACCGCCAGCACCATCAGGCGCCGGGTGGCGCCCATGTACCTGAAGCGTCCGGGGGCGCCTCCGCGGAACATCCCTGCCGGCCAGCGCGTCGCGCACGACGGCTGGGGCAGTGGCACCATTCCCTCCGACCACAACGACCGTCCCTTCACCTTCGGCTTCATTGGTGACACCCCCTACAACCGCCTGGACCAGCAGGGGCCTCAAGCGCGTCATGGCCGGGCTGGACGATACCGAGCTGGACTTCGTGCTGCACGTGGGTGACATCAAGAGCCGGGGCGAGCGCTGCTCCGACATCCTGCTGTCCGACCGGCTGGAGATGCTCGACCGCAGCCAGCATCCGCTGGTCTACACCCCGGCGACAACGAATGGACCGACTGCGGCTGGATCGACCCCGACGATCCCTTCGCCCCCGGCACGCCCCTGGACCGGCTGCACTGGCTGCGCACGCACGTCTATCACCACCCCGAATCCCTGGGGCGAAGCGCATGCGTGTCGAGCAGCAGCGCCAGATGATCACCCAGCTGTCGGTGAAGGACTCCAACGACCTCAACCAGCCACGCCTGCCCGAGAACATGCGCTGGCGCATCGGCTCGCTGCAGTTCTGCACCATCCACGTGGTGGGCAGCAACAATGCCATGTTCGCCACCCCCGGCCATGCGCGAGGCCTGGGCGCTGCGCCAGCAGGCCAACGCCATCTGGCTGACCGAAACCGCCGTGCTGGCCAAACGCTACGGCGCGAAGGGGCTGGTCATTGCCACCCACGCCAACATGGGCTTTCGAGGCCGCCCGCAACGACGGCTGGACGGCCACCCGCCAGGCCATCGTGGCCACCGCGGCCGACTTCGGCGGTCCGGTGGCCTTCCTGCACGGCGACACCCACATCTTCCGCACCGACCGGCTGCTGCTCAAGTCCCACGGGCTGGAAAAACTTCACCCGGGTGGAATGCTTCGGTTCGCCGTTCACCTGGCAGTGGGTCACCATCCGCTGGAATCCCGAGGCCGCCACCCCCATCCGCCCCGACCCGGAACGCGGCCCGGCCTTCCGCATCTACACGCACCACGCGTGAGGCGCGGAAGCTGGCCCAATACGTACTACCACACCAGAGGTACGGAAGCTGGCCCGATACGCACCACGCGTGACGCAACGTATCAAACCCGCCTTTCACTTACGTTCGGTCGGGCGCGAACAACATCGGCGGCACATTCCCTGTGGTGCGGGTGCTACCATCGACAACAGGTCACACCCATGGCGCCGGGCCTGATGGGTCTGTGCCGGATGTGATCCAGCGGCTCTGCCCGGGGCACACGGAGCAATAACCTTGCCCACAGCCCCTGTTTTCATGAACCTTGCCGCCCAGTCAGGCAAGCTTGCATGAACCGCGTACCGGCCCTGCGCAGGCCCGGCACACGGTGGGCATGCCATGCCATCCCTCTGCCCTCTGTATCGATTTTTTCGGAGAAAAACGAACCATGCGTAAACTGATCTTCGCCGCCCCGCTGCTCGCCCTGGCCCTGGTTGCCTGCGAAAAGCAGGATCCTGCCGCCGAAGCCGCGCAGAAAGCACTGGACGACGCCAAGCAGAATGCTTCGCAGGCCGTCGACTCCGCCAAGGAAGCGGCGGGTAACGCCAAGGACGCTGCCGCCAGCAGCATGGACGCCGCCAAGGACAAGGCTGGCGCTGCCATGGATGATGCCAAGGCTGCCGCCGGTGACAAGATGGATGCAGCCAAGGACGCTGCGGCCAACGCCAGCGACGCCGCCGGTGAGAAAGTCGACGCCGCCAGGACGCCGCGGCCAAGGCCGTCGAGGACGCCAAGGCCGCTTCCGGCAAGTGATCTGACCGGCCATCGCCGGCCAGCACAGACGGCCGGCGGTCGCTGCCAGCTAAAAAACCCCACCTGCTCGACACGGGTGGGGTTTTTGTGGCCAGGCGCGCCCAAAGGGGTTTCCTCCGGGCTGGCCCCCGCCTCAGCGCAGGTTCTCGTTCAGGATGCGGATGATTTCATCGGCCACGCGGCGGTCTTCTTCCGAGTGGGCTGCTTGCCATCGGCCAGCAGGACTTCCACCGTGGACTGGCTGCCCTCGCCCTGGATGTGCAGCTGGTAGTGCTGCCCGCTCAGATCCTTGCGCTCACCCGAGAAGATGCGCGACCAGGTGCCCTGGTTCCCTGTCGCGGCGCTGCGGATCGACATAGACGATGTCATAGACGCCCTGCTCGCGGTTGCGGTCTTCGATGGAGAAGTCGAGCCGGTCGAGCACCACGCCCACGGCGCGCCAGCTGCGGTCGAAATCGTCCTGCAGCTGCAGTTTCGACGGCTGGCCTTCGGCCCCGGCCACGATGCGGGCACGTGCTCCGGACTGGCCATCGGCCGCGGCGCCATCCGCCCCCTGCGCCGCTGCATCGGCACCAGCCATCGCGGCGGCACCGGCCCGGACGCACCGACTCCCGACGCACCGGCTGCCGCACCCGCGGTACCGGCAGCCCCTGCAGAGCCCCCGGCATCCGCCCCCTGCCGGAGCGCCCGACACAGCCGTGGAGGCTGCACCGCCGCGCCGGCCCAGTTCACTGTGCGCGAAGGCGGCATCCAGACGCGTCAGGATGCGCTGCAGGTATTCGGCTTCCAGTTCGTTGCGGTTGCTGTCGTTGGGCACCCAGATGGAATCTTCCTTCCGGGCGCCACGCAGCTGCTCTTCCCGGCCGTAGTAGGTCAGAAAGATGTCGGTACCGCCCCTGCGCGTTGCGCTCCAGGCGGGTGCGGTACTTGTCACGGTCGCCGGTGGCATACACCGTGCCGGCCTTGCGGGCCAGAATGCCACGAATGCCGCTGTTCTCGACCTTCTGGTAACGCTCGGCCCATTCGGTTTCCATCAGGCCCAGCTTCGGCTGGGCCGTTTCGAGGTTGAAGCCCTGCACCGCCCAGAAATCGAGCAGCAGCGGCCAGATCTCCTCGGGCGAGGCCTGAACCGACACCCAGCGGGTCGTCCCCTCGCGGTGAATGCGCGCGTGCTGCGACTGGGGCAAGACGCCGGCGCCGGATGCGCCCCGCTCATCGCCCTGCGCCTGGTCGCGCTGGCGGTTGAAGTCGGACAGGCTCTGGCTGTCATCGCGAGCGGGCAGCGTGTAACGGCTGTCGGCCTTCGGGGCCACCAGGTCGGGCGGCACATCCAGTGCAGGGCCACTGCGGGCTTCGCGATACTCGACATTGTCGGCGTCGAGCGCGTCGCGCACGGTGGTGCAGCCGGACAGCAGCAGCGAGGGCACCAGCAGGGCCGGCAGGGCGGCCCGCAGCGGGCGATGCAGGAAATCGGACATCAGGCGAGAACTCCGGAGGATTGCAGGGCATCGAGCACGGCCGTCTGGCCCACCGTGGTCAGCGGCGCCAGCGGCAACCGCACCACCGGCGACGCGATGCGCCCCATGCGGGGCCAGCGCCCACTTGGTGGGCACCGGGTTGGGCTCCATGAACAGGCGTTCGTGCAGCGGAATGAGCGTACGGTTGATGGCCAGCGCCTTGCCGAAATCACCCGCCAGCGCGGCAGCACATGTCGGCCATCTGGCGCGGGGCCACGTTGGCCGTGACCGAGATGACACCGTGTGCCCCCATGGCCATCAGGGGCCAGGGCGGAATCGTCGTTGCCGCTGCAGACGGCAAAGCCTTCCGGCAGCCGGGCCAGCAGCGATGCGCCCCGGCCCACGTCGCCCGTGGCGTCCTTGATGCCGATGATGTTCGGGTTGACGCCAGGCGCAGCACCGTGTCGTTGGAGATATCGGCCACCGTGCGGCCCGGCACGTTGTACAGGATGACGGGCAGCCCGCCCTCCTGGGCCACGGTGGTGAAATGCCGGAACATGCCCTCCTGCGAGGGCTTGTTGTAATAGGGCGCCACCTGCAGCGAGGCATCCACCCCCACCCTCGAAGGCGTGACGGGTGAGTTCGATGGCCTCGCGCGTGGAGTTGGCCCCGGTACCGGCAATGACCGGCACGCGGCCCCGGCAGTGCTCGGCCGCCACGCGGATGAGCTGCGCGTGCTCCTCCACGCTGACGGTGGGCGACTCGCCCGTGGTGCCCACGGCCACGATGGCACTGGTGCCCGATTCGATGTGCCAGTCGAGCAGATTGCGGTATGCGTCGAAGTCGAGCGTGCCATCCGCCTTCATCGGCGAAACGACCGCGACCAGACTGCCTTTGATCATCATGATGGCATCTCCCGATGGTGGGGTGAAGACAAAGCAGAAAGCGAAAGAGGCGCCCGGCACACACCGCGGCGCCGCGTCACGGCACCCGGACGGTGCAGGACGGCAGCAGCCCGGGCCGGAACGCCAGGAAAACCGTGCCGCCCATTCTAGCGCAGCGACCGGCCGGCGTCGGGCGCATTGTGAAGATTGCCATCAGGGCGTGTCATGGGCTCATTCGTCCCATGACACGCGTCAGCGCAGCCGCTGCGGCCGGGTGCTGCGCCAGGCCACCATGCGCTGGATGACGGCCGGGCGCGGCGCCTCCAGCATCCCCCTGTTCGAATGCACAGACACGCAAGGGCCGCCCGTCGGGCCGCGGCAAACAATTCGTCGGCCGCCAGCAGGTGCGCCGGACGCGACGGCCTACCATAGCGCCCGTGACCCTGCGCGAAGGTTTTCGTAGATCAGGCAGCCGCCATCGGCCAGCCGCGCCAGGAGCAGATCCAGCCTCGGACGGAACAGATACCGGGTAATGACGATGACCGCAAAGCGCCCGCGCCCCACTCCCACGCACCGGCCTCCAGATCGGTCGTGCGTGCCTCGACGCCGGGCAGCTGGTTCAGCGCAAGACAGGCCGGATCCCGGTCCACCGCCAGCACCGCATATCCGCGTTCGCTGGCCAGCCGGGTGTGCCGCCCCGGCCACAGGCAAAGTCCAGCAGCCTGCCCTGCCCGGCCATGGCCGCCACTTCCGGCAGCCAGCGCGCCACCCACGGTGAGGGGTCGTCCGCATCCGGCCCGGCACCGGCCATCGCCCGTGCGCACCATCCGCTGCCGGGCTGCGGCCCTGCATCCATCCGTTCAGCTTCTTCGTTCATGACTGTACTTTCCGCACGCGCCGGTCACGGCCGGGGCCGGCACCTCCTCGATCATGGCGTCCGCCGTCCTGCCCCTGTCTCACGGAGTGTTCTGACGTGGCCACCTCTGCCCCTGCCGCGATTCTATGCAAACCTGCGCACCCTGCGCCGGCGTCTGCTGCTGTTCGTGCTGCCCAGCGCGGTGGCCGTGCTCATCGTGCTGGGCGGGCGGCTCTATCCGGAATGGATGTCGGGCTATCTCTTCACATGGCGCCCGGTTGCCCTGTTTGCCCTGACCCTGTTTGCCCACGCCCTGCTCAACGCCTCCGAGGATCTGCGCGAGCAGAAGCGCATCAACCGCCAGCTGGCCGAACTGCAGGCCCAGTACGGCCTGGCTGAGGGCTGGCGCACATCGGCTCCTGGGTGGGACCAGAAGGCCCGCCGCATTCACATGAGTGATGGCGCCTCGGACGTGTTCGGACTGGAAAAGGCCCACGGCCCCGTCTCGCAGCAGGCCTTCTTCATCTGCGTGCACCCCGAGGACCAGAAAGCGCTTTCAGGAACAGCACCGTCATGCGCTGGCCAGACACGAGCGCATCGACCTGGAATTCCGCTACGTGAAGGACGGCAGCAATGTCGTCTGGGTGCGCTGGGTGGGCACGCCCGACGTGGACGAACACGGCGACGTGGTGCGGCTGGCCGGCGTGGCGCAGGACATCAGCGAGCGCAAGCACAGCGAGGACCAGCTGGCCTCGGAACGCAACAAATACCACGCACTGACCGAGCTGAGCGCCGACTGGGACTGGGAGCTGGGCCCGGATTTCCGCATCCGCAAGATCTCCAGCCAGATTCCGGACGAATTGCAGGACTGGGCACGCGACATGCGCGGCCACGGCTTCGGGACCTGACCACCATCGACATCCCCTGGGCTGGCGAGATGCAGCTGGCCCAGCAGCTGGCCAACGATGCCCGCGAGGCCCGCCGCCAGCGCGAAGCACGGCCCCGGCCCGCAGCAAAAGCGGTGTCACCGAAGAACCCGCCCAGATCCGGCCCGAGCACCTGCAGCAGGCACGCCAGACCCCTGCTGCAGGATCCCAACAGCCGGCTGGCGCTGGCTGCAGGAAACCCTGATGCAGGGCAGGCGCATCCGCGACTTCGAATTCGGCGTGCTGACCAAGAGCAACAAGCTCTTCACCCTGTCGCTGTCGGGTCAGCCGATATTCGATGAAGTCAAGGTCGAACAGGATGGCCGGACCCTCACCGAGAAAACGGCTGGTCGGCTACCGCGGCGTGGGCCGTGACGTGACCCGCGAGGCCCACCAGAACCTGCTGCTGCGGCTGGAATCCGACATCGTCAAGCTCATCCAGGACAACCGCGGCCAGGATGAAGCGGTGGTGCTCAAGGGGTGATCCGGCTCGTCTGCGAAACCCTCAACTGGGTGGGCGGCATTCACATCCGCCCCGCCAGCGAAAGACTCGCGGGTGTGCATCCAGGGAAAAATGGGGCATGCCGCCGGTGCAGCCCATGTTCGAGGGGCTGGGCGACGAGACCGTCCTGCTGGGCAACTCTGCCCGAGGCCGTGGTGCTCGCCCAGGGGAACGAACTGTGGATGCGCAGCCTCACGGCCAGCGTGGCGGAATTCTCGTCGCGCTACCAGATGGAAAAGCTGGGCCTGAAGGCCGCCCTGCTCGCCCCCATCAAGGATGGCTCGGACGCCAAACCGCTCTCGGCCCTGCTGTTCTTCTCCGCCCAGACCTTCGAGGGCAACACCCTGGTTCGTGAGCTGGCCCACGTGCTGTCGCGCCTGCTGTCGCAGTACATCCAGCGCGAACGGCTGAAGCCCAGCTGCGCCGCGCCTCGCAGCACGACGCCCTGACCGGCCTGCCCAACCGCAAGTATCTCCGAAAAACTCGATGCACGCCTGGCCAACAAAAACGCCGGTGGCCGTGCTCTACATCGACCTGGACCGCTACAAGGCCATCAACGACACCCTCGGCCACCAGGCCGGTGACCAGGTGCTGGTGGAAGTGTCGCGCCGCTTCCGTGACACCATCGGCCCCGGCAACATCGCCAGCCGGGTGGGCGGTGACGAATTCATTCTGCTGCTGGACAACCAGACCGACCCGAAAAAAAGTGGAATGATCGCCCGCAAGGTACTGGCGGCGGTGGAACGCCCTTCATCCTGCAGGAGCGCGCCCATTTCCCGTCGGCCAGCATCGGCGTGGCGCTTTCACCGCAGCACGGCAACGACGCCGCCACGCTGATCAGGTGCGCCGACGCCGCCATGTACACGGTGAAATCCGAAGGCCGCAACGACGTGCGCTTTCTACAGCGCCAACCTGAAATCGGCGCGCGTCGCGCAGGTGCAGCTGAGCAGCGAATTTCCGTCGGCCATCGAGCGCGGCGAGGTGGAGCTGCACTACCAGCCGGTGATTTCCAGCTTCGACCTGCAGGTGGTGGGCATGGAAGGGCTGATCCGCTGGCGCCACCCCACGCAGGGGCCTGCTGCTGCCCGACCAGTTCCCTGCCCGCGGCCGAGCAGAGCAACGTGATGAAGCAGCTGGCCATCTGGACCATTCGCCGCGCCCTGCAGGACCGCCAGCAGCTGGACGTGCAACGCTACGGCAACCTGCGTGGTGTCGGTGAACATCTCCCCAACCAGATCAACGAAGAAGGTTTTCTGGCGCAACTCAAGGGGCATGCTGGAAGAATTCTGCATCCGGCCCGAACTGCTGCGCCTGGAGCTGACCGAAAACACGCTGATCGAGGCATCGAGCCGCACCATCGCCCAGATGACCGTGCTGCGCAAACTGGGCGTGCAGGTGATGATCGACAACTTCGGCACCGGCTATGCCTCGCTCTCCTACCTGCGCAACCTGCCGGTCAGTGGCCTGAAGATCGACCAGGGCTTTCATCCGTGGCCTGCCGGACGACAGGGGCAACTCCGCCATCATGCAGGCCATCGCGACCCTGGCCGAAAACTCAGGCTGCAGGTGATTGCCGAAGGCGTGAAAACCGCCCAGGAAATGCAGGCCCTGCGCGAACTGGGCTGCCGGATGATGCAGGGGCACTTCATCAGTGCCGCCATTCCGCCGCAGAAGGTGGCGGACTATCTGAAGAAGCGGGAGCTGACGGGGGTGGTGTAACGTCCCATACGACCGGCCAGGCATGCAATATCCGGCATTCGAGGCATTTGACAGAAGCGCGTGTCCCGAAACGGATATGAATGCCCTGAATCTGCACTCAAATGCCGGAACTGGCCATGCACGTTCCGGCATTTTTCAGCCGCATTCATGCTCTTCTGTACGATGGCGCCACGAAGGGTGCGCCACACAGGTCTCAAGGATCATTCTGCAACCAGCGTTTTCAGTGCCTCGAGCACCTGCGGCTGCTGCGCTTCGGGTACAGGCTCCAGATACGGCTGCTGTTCGGTCCATTTTCGGGTGCCGCCTTCAGGGCGGCAATGACCGCGCCGCATGCCTTCGGATCCCTGAATCCAAGGCTCTGCAGCAGTGGCGCACCCTCACCCTGCTGCAGCTTGAAATAGAAACTGGCCATCCTTTTCGCGGTACTGCTTGAGAATGGGCTTTGCGCACCGGTTTGCGGACGGCTTCGGCATTCCCGGACACAGAGGCATCTCCTGCCGTCGCGCCGCCGATGGTTTTGCGAGGCTGGCGCCGCCCGTCGCCGGTGAAGCCGTTGCAGCATCCCCGGTTCCTGCACCACCCACCACCGGCACCGCCCCCACCAGCGAACGGATGCCCACCGCGCGACGCACCGCATCCAGCAGCCGGCGCGCCTCCACCCTCGCCTTCTCCGCACCACGCAGCAGTGTCTTTTTCGATGCCGGCCGGATCGGCCACCAGTGCTCGTATCTTTCGCGCATGGGCGTGAGCACACCGTCGAGCAGCTCGAACAGCTGCTGCTTGGCATCGCCCCAGCCAATGCCCTCCTCGTAGGCACGCGCAAAGGCGGCCGTCTGCTCCGGCGTGGCAAAGGCGGCGTACAGCGTGAACAGCGCCGAACCTTCAGTGTCCTTTCGGTTCGCCCGGCTGGCGCGAATCCGTCACGATGCCGGCAATGAGTTTCTGCAGCTGCGCACGCGGGAATGAAGAGCGGGATGGTGTTGTTGTAGCTCTTGCTCATCTTGCGGCCATCCAGCCCCGGCAGCGTGCCCAGGCTCTCGTCCACCTGCACCTGCGGCAGCACCAGCGTCTCGCCATACAGATGGTTGAAGCGCTGCGCCACGTCACGGGCGATTTCCAGATGCTGGATCTGGTCGGCCCCACCGGCACCCGGTTGGCACTGAAGGCCAGAATGTCGGCCGCCATCAGCACCGGATACATATACAGGCCCGCCGTCACGTCGGCATCCAGGTCCAGACCGGCCTCGCGGTTCCTGTCGTTGGCCGCCTTGTAGGCGTGCGCGCGGTTGAGCAGCCCCTTGGCCGTCACGCAGGTCAGGTACCAGCACAGCTCGGGAATTTCGGGAATATCGGACTGCCGGTAGAAGGTCACCCGCTCCGGATCCAGCCCTGCCGCCAGCCAGCAGGCAGCGATTTCAGTGTCGAGCGCTGGATGCGGTCGGGTTCCGGACACTTGATCAGCCCATGCAGATTGGCCAGGAAGAAAAAGCTGTCCACGCCCGGATCCCGGCTGGCCTCGATGGCCGGCCGGATGGCGCCGGCATAGTTGCCCAGATGGGGGACCGCCGGTGGTGGTGATGCTGGTGAGGACGCGAGGCAGGGAGGGCTTGGTGATGACATGGTGGAGGATGGGCTGCCGTGCGGCGCATGAGATGGACAGGAAACGCCTGATTCTAGACCCTGCGTCTCAGCGCAGCATCGCCTCCACCGGCCCCAGCCCCACCCGCTGGATGACGGGCTCGTCCCCGGTCACGTCGATGACGCTGGTGGCTTCCAGCGAACCCGCCCCGCCATCGACCAGCAGATCGATGCGCTTGCCGATGCGGTCCTCGATGTCATCCGGCTCGGACAGCGGGTTCTCGTCACCCGGCAGGATCAGCGACGCACACAGCAGCGGTGCCCCCAGCTCGGCCAGCAGCGCCAGCACGATGGGCGCATCCGGCACCCGCAGGCCCAGCGTCTTGCGTGACGGATGCATCAGCCGGCGGGTACCTCACGCGTGGCCGGCAGGATGAACGTAGGCCCCCGGCGTCCACTCCTTCAGAAAGCGGAAACTGGCGGTTGTCCACCTGCGCGTACTGGGAGAGTTCCGACAGGTCACGACACATCAGCGTCAGCAGGTGTTTGTCGTCGATGCCGCGCACCTGCCGCAGCCGCTCGACCGCCTGCCTGTCTTCCAGATGACAGGCCAGCACATAGCTGGCGTCGGTGGGCAGCGCCACCAGGGGCGCCGGTCTGAACTGGGCCGCCACCTGGCCGACTGCAGGCGCGGCTGCGGGTTGACGGGGTGGATTTCGATGCGTTTCATGGAATGACTCCTGATAGGGAGACGACGATGGAACACCAGCATCGACACGCGTGAAAGGGCATGAGGAAACGAGGGGGATCTTTCGCACATGCGTTTACGGGCCCTTGCACCTCCGGCCAGTCCGTCCACACGGGTACCAGCCCCGGCGGCAATGGCGGTGCCTGCCCCACGTCGAAGCGGCCTCGAGCGGGTCGTGAAAGTCGGAGCCGCGCGACGCCCGAATGCCCAGCCGCTTCGCCCAGCGCGCAAAGCGGGCAATCTCCTCCGGGCCATGCCCTGCCGGCCACCACCTCGATGGCCTCGCCCCGGCGGCCACGAAGTCTTCGGCCAGCGCCCAGAGACGGGTTTCGTCCAGCCGCTGGTAACGGCCCGGATGCGCCAGCACCGCCGTGCCCCCTGCGCCCCGAATCCAGCCCACGGCGTCCGCCAGCGAAGCCCAGCGCTGCGGCACGAAGCCGGGCTTGCCCTCCACCAGCCAGTGATCGAACACCTCGCGCTGACTGCTGCAGATGCCCTGCGCCACCAGATAGCGGCCGAAGTGACTGCGGGCGATGAGGCCGGGATTGGCCGCGAAACGCAGCGCCCCTTCATAGGCACCGGACACGCCATGCCTTTCCAGCCCGGCCGCGATCCGCGCGCCGCATGCTGCGGCCATCACGGTTGGCTGCCAGACCCAGCCTGCAGCGCAGCGTTGGCCGGATCGATGCGCAGGCCGACGATGTGGATGGTGTGCCCCGCCCAGGTGATGGAGATTTCGACGCCAGGAATGAGGACCAGCCGCCTGGATGGCATTGCGCTCGCAGGCGTCCCGCCTGTGGCTCCTGTCGCCGCGGGAAGATCATCTGATGCGTGCGAAGATCATCATTCCCTGCGCGTGCAGAAGACACTGAAGTATCCCTGGAGGTCAAACTCCCCGCAGCCCTGCAGCGCCTCGGCCAGCCCGTCCAGAATGTCATGATCGGTCAGCGCCAGCACATCGACCCCATTGGCCCGGGCGCGCTGCACCAGCGCCGTCGGCGTCAGCGTGCCGTCGGAGCGGGTGGAGGGCATGGAGGTCGATGTTCAGCGACATTTCAGGCGGTTCTGACGATTGACAGCGCTGCCATGGCAGGCGCGCTCCCCAGCATTTGCCGGGATGAATGCGCGTCCATGACACACGCTACGCCGGACGTGGCGCAGAAGGCAGCGTCACCCGCACGAAATCTTCGGTGGCTTCGAATTCGGCGTCACGACCGCTCCACTGGCGTGTCAACGGTACGATCTTGCGCCGCACGCCCATCCCGCGCATGTCCACGAAGCGGTAGTCACGCATGATCTCTGTGATAATCGGATTGCGTGGAGAGCGCTGGCCAGCCAGCATCTTTTCCAGCGTCATCGAATTGGTCAGTGCACCGGGGCTGGTGATGGTGATGCGGTCCACATAGTTGACGATCTCCACCTCCAGTGCGCGTGTCCAGTCGCGATGGATCAGGGCATTCAGGATGGCCTCGCGCAGTGCGTCCCTCGCATAGAACGCCACCGATTCCCTCTCGCGTGCCGTCCGTAAGGAAATTGTTGTCGCGGGAAATGAAGGGTTTCATCCGGTCGAGCACCCTGTCCACCAGACCGTGCTCCAGCAGGCGCTTGCCCTGCCCCGGCTCACTGGACCAGAGCGGCACCAGCGGACCGTCGATTTCGGTGTCGTCCCTGCGCCTGATAATCCATGTCGGGACCCGCAAAGGACATCCAGCGTATGCCTGCCTGACGCAGACTGTGGCGCGGGCCAGCGCCCGAACAGAACGAGACCGGCAATGGTGCAGACAGGTGCACTGCCATCCCTGTGCCACCATCAGACCAAGCCCCGTGAGGCGCTCCAGCCAGCCGGCTTCGCTGTCCGGCGGCGCATCGTCACCGGCATAGTTGACCAGATAATCCGACAGGCGCGCCTGATCGAGGCTGGAGAGTCGTGTCCCGGACACTGGCAGCAGCTCGGCATGCAGCAGGCCACCGCTTTCGAAGAGTCGCGCCTGCTGTTCTGCGGGTGGCCAGCCGGGAAAGCACGCCTACCCGTATATAAATATCTTCCCGGCCGTTATGGCGAAGGACGTAGGGGTTTGGAAGTGCCCTGCGTCACGGACACGATAGCTACACGCCTGCCATCCGGCATGGCCACCTTTTCATAGAAGGGCAGGATGAGCGGATGACATGCCTGCTGAACACCGTGTCCATCACCCAGTGTTCCAGATCCGGGCGCTGGATGCCGCTGATGGTACCGTCGTCTTCAACCCCCAACAGCACCCGGCCGCCCTGGAAATTGGCAAGCGCCACGATTTCCCGGGCAAGCTGCTCCGGACGCAGGTCATCGCGTTTGAACTCGACGGCGGAATTCTCGCCATTGGCGACCAGTTCGAGAATGTCTTCAGAGCGCATAAGGTAACGTCAGAAACGGGAATGGCCCAGATGTCCATTGGCCTCTTCACGACTGAAATGGAAATCTGCCGGCAGCCTTCCGCGAAACTCTCGAAACGCCTCATCATCCCTTCGATGCCCTCCCGTTTGCGAACGGCCAGCCTCGCGGGAGCCATCCACCACGATGTCGATACTGTCGCCTTCGCGCAGCTGCAGAAGCTCCACGCCCGCCGCAGGCAGCCGAACAGCCAGACTGCTTACCCACTTGTTACCAACCTGCATGAAGCCTCCGGGGATATACATGTTGCCGTGTATATCCTATGTCAACTCGAACAACAATCCAGCGCCCGGGACATCCCCATGCGCCGGCAACACAGTGCGCACGCCCCCTTCATTCAACCCGCCGCAGCACCACCAGCCCCCGTCTGGCGCGGGGAAGAGACCACCAGCAGCATGCAGCGGTTGGACAGACAGGGCGTTCTGCTCACGCCAGCCAACGAGCCCGGCGACGAGATACTGAAGTCCCTGCCTGTCATCGACCAGAATCACCAGGTCGAACCCAGCCCCTTGAGACGGCTGCTCATGCGACAGACGCGAAATGCCCGGGTGATCGTCGCTGTTGGATGTACTGGACCGCAGGTACAGATTCGCTACGCCCGCCCGGTCAAGCGCCTTGTGCACGGTCAGGGGCTGGCGTGCAATCACACAGACACGTCGCTGAAACGAACGCTCCCATTCAACCGAACTCAGCGAGCCCGTCATGGCGACCTGGTGCTGGCGCAGGATCTGCTGGATGCAGAAGACATCCTCCTCCGGTGACGGCGAATCGATGACCAGGGAAGCCCCCATGCGCAACTCGACCGGTAGCCCAGCAGGCTGTCGTCCAGCAGTCTTCCCCTTGAATCCGAAACAGCCAGGGCGCGAATCTCCTCCCTGGCGGTAGTCGACCCTCAGCACATGGGTATGTCCGCATACGTCGATGTCTTCATCGCCCAGCACGGCCGGAGGTTCGTAAACGCCTGATGCAGATCACCGGCGATGAACAGGTTCCCTGCTGTTCTGCAGCAGGATGCGGCGGATGTGTTGCCACCCGATACTGTCGATGTCCTGCGCCTCATCGACCACCACGGCGCGAAAGCCTCCCGGGTAATGGACACCCTGCGACGGGATTGCCCGCTCGCCCTCATCCCGCCCAGGAAATTCACTGTGGACGCTGACGACCAGAATTTTTCCGAATTCGGCAGGGGAGCACAGCAGGGCCAGATCACGGCGCGTGTCCGCAGCCCGCGTCGTTGAGCGTGATGAACAGGACGGGCCCTGCCGGGCAGCGCGCCATGATGTCGTGCCAGCCAGCGGGCACGGTGCAGCGTAACCACTGTCTTGCCCACCCCCTGGCCCACCAAGGACCCTGACCGGGCCGTTCCGGTTGCCTACGACCAGCCGGCGCTGCGCAGGATGCAGCATGATGCGCCAGGGTGCCTGCGATGCCCCCAGCAGCCTGTCGAGCACGGTGTCCGCCGTGACAACCACGAAATCCCGCCGAAGCCCTTCGCGCATGACGGCGGCATCGAAATCGTCGATATCGACCGGTGGTACCGCCGTCGGTGCCGGCATACTCGCGAAAAACCATCTGCAGAGGAGTCACCATCCGGACCCGTGGCATCCCCTGGTGCGACACCGGTTGCATGTCCGGCTGCATCATCTGCCGCAGCACCTGCGGCCTGCTCCCGCATCTCATCTGCGGCGGCACCGGCCTCCGGAGCCAGGATATCGCGTCCATACAGCGCGATGTACGTGTCCCGCAGTGAACAGCCGGCAGCGACCATGCACAGTGCCTCGAACGCCTCGCGGGGCAGAAGTCTCTCGACGCCATCGAGGTCACTGCCGGTACAGATCGCCCGCACCTCCCGGATGAGCATCCCGCACACCGAGTGCCCAGACCTGCCGGTCGGAAAGCCGGCCAGGACCGGAGGTGGCCGCAACGCATTCAGGAGATCATTCGCCCGCCTGGGCGCACAGAACCCTGATACCTCCCGCAGCACGGGCACCATCGATACCGCGTCAGCCCCATCTTCGCCTTCCACGTCATCGTAAGGGGCAGTGGCATAATGACCATAGATCAGGCCGTCGGTCGCGCGGACATTCCAGTCGATGACCCAACCATCTTCATCGCGCAGTTCCCAGACCTGGATGCTGCCCAGATCCGGATGCACCGACACACGGTGAGACCATGCCCACATGTCGGCAGATTCATACTCCCCACCCAGAGCAGATGAAAAATACGGCCCCGACAGGGCCTGAGCACGACCGCGGCAAGTGTCTCGTCGATGCGAACCCGCCAGAACGTCTCCTGGGCAGCCCTGGCGGGGCGCTCGTACCGGAAAGCCGGCGACAGCGGGTCGTGCCGGAAGTAGCCAATGAATTCACGCAGATTTCTCTGCGGCCACGGCTTCATCCGGCCGTATACCTCCAGAACTGGCGCGTGAATGACCATCTGGGGCACAGCGCTCCGCCGGCGGGACGACACCTCGGCGGAAAACCCCAGGCTTGCGGCAAAACACCTGCGCCATGCAGCCCACGCGTCTCCATCCGGGCACCGTCGATTCCGACATGCAGCACATCCGAGCGCGTCACGACGAAGGCCGTCCGGCATGATTCGCCCAGACTGGTCCGGATCGCCGTCATCAGGCCAGCCACCGTCACCTGGCCGGGCGTGGCACAAGCGAAGGCCCGGCCCCGGAAGATCGATCCTCCGGTAACCCGGCAGCCAGCTGCTGCAGATTGCGTACCCGGAATACCGTCCCCACCCGGAGCAGGCATTGCAGGTCCGATGGGGTGACGTCACGCAGCGGCATGCCCCTGGGAGCCATGCAGGCATGGGCGGCCAGTCCCAGCAGGCTGCCGAGCCACAGCCCGATGAAGCGGGACTGCTCCGCCCGGGGCAAACCACATCCGCGCAGCTGGCCATCCAGATGCTGGTGCAGAACATGCAGCACATGCTGCAGCAGGACATAGTCTGCTGCCCATCGAACGCATTTCCTGCAACAGTGCCTGAAAGGCCGAATGCCCGGCAAGCGCCCTGCCCCAGCTGGCAACGCAGGGCGGGACGCACCACGGGCATGTCCAGCCCGGTCTGTTCACCCGTGAGGGGCCCCCAGCCCAGCCCCCCATCTCCTCCCAGGTATCAGGGTGCCCCCAGCCAGAGCGGCACCTGGGCCGCCAGCCACTCCGCCGCGCTGGTGCTAACTGCCCGGATCGAGCAGTGCCATGTCCTCGACCAACGGTGTGTCCAGCACTGCTCGGGAACGCAGGACACCTCGTCGTGAACCGACAGCGCCAGCCAGGGACCGCACAAGAAGCCGCCCTGCCCGTCGCCTGAAGGACCGAAGGGTGTATCGGCTGCCGGCTCGCCGGGCGACGGCGTATCCGCCGCAGCCCGCCCGAGGCGCTGCCCCATCAGGCGCCACCCGCCGAATGCCGGCGCCTGGCATGAGGGATTTCAAAGGCCGCAGCCTTTTCGGGAAAAGGCGACCTGAAGATATTTGCTGGCTGCCTGCATGGCCTCACGGACGGCAACCAGGGGATGCAGGGCAATCAGCTCCCGTGCGAATGTCGTCGCGATCGCTGCAGCACCGCCAGATACCGCTTGGCACGGGTGGCCGCCACCAGCAGCAGGCAGCGTTCGGCCTGTTCGAAATCTTCGGTCACGCCAGCATCCTCTCCCTGCTGAACGCGGCCGCATAGGCCGATGCGCCCCTGTAACCGGCCACGATCACGACATCGAACTCCAGCCCCTTCACCCGGTGCATGGTGGCCGGGCGTATGCCGCGGGCCTGCGATCGTCCGGTGTATCGGCATCCAGCCGCAGGTGCGCGATGCCCTGACGGCCCAGTTCGCCAGCCAGCTCATCCAGCACCCGCTTGGTGCGCGACACCACACAGACACGGCGGAGCCAGCTGCACCACCCCTGGCATCTTGTGAGGCACCGGCATCTTGCAAGGTACCGGCATCGCGCGAGGCACCGGCACAGGGGAAAGCGCCGGCAACAGCGGAGGCGCCGACTGCAAGAACGTCATCGACGCTGGAGGAAGCACGTCCCGCCGGAGACATGCCGCCGTCCAGATGCGCGCGAATGATGGCCTGAATAGAGCTGTACATCCTCCCTGCACGGGAGGCGGGACGGATCACGTCAGGCTTTTCGCCGTGTGTGAGCGAGTGGTAACCCTTCAGGCTGTCATCGTTGCCCCCATCCAGGTCATCGGTGGCCCGACCTTCCAGCTGGGCCACCGCCCAGCGTCGAATCTCATCCGTGGTGCGATAGTTGATCTTCAGCGTGCGGCTGCGGCCCCGGCATGGATACCCACCGCACCTCAGCGTAACCTTGTGGCGGTAAAATGCGCTGGTTGGGGTCGCCCACGATGAACAGGTCATTGGCATCCTGCGGCACGGCGGCACGGATCAGCGCCCAGGCGGCGGGCTGATGTCCTGCGCCTCGTCCACCACCATGGCCCGGATGCCCAGCGGCTGTGGCTGGCGCTCCAGCAGCTGGCGGCATCGCGGAAGGCATCTTCGGGTTCGATCAGTCCGCGGCTGCGCAGCTGGTTTCGGTACTCTGCAAAAATGGGCTAGATACTCTTGCGCTGGGCATGGCCCAGCTGCCCGCCCCGCCCCACGCGTCGGGCACGCATGTATTCATCGGCCGTGGTGCAGCCCTGCGCCATCACCACGCGCTCGAACTCGGCACGCAGGAAACTTCTGGGTAAGCAGCGGGTTGTCTAGCAGCGCCTGTGATGCTGATGCCGACCAGACCCTGCCAGGCCAGAGCCCAGCACTCATCACGGTCCCGCAAACGATAGAGCGGCCGGTATCCATAGTCATCGAAACGCTTCAGCAGCCCCAGTGCCCAGCTGTCGAGATGAATCACGTCGATCTTGTCCAGCTCGGCCGGTGTGTACAGCGCCGCCAGGTTCTGGCGAATGTCCTCAGCCAGGGCTCTGGTGAAGGTCGTGAACAGCACTGGTTTGCCGGGCAGATCCCGGTACCGCCGGGCCAGCCAGTGGGCACGGTGCATGGCGGCCACGGTCTCAGTGCGGTGCCCGGGCCAGCCATTGACCTTACTGCGGCCCGCTCCAGTTGCGCTCCGAGCCGGCGCTGGGCCGGATGCAGAAACACCCGCCAGCGTCGAGCGAGGCGCTGAGGAGCGCCTCAGGTCGGGATGTCACCGGTCATCACCACGAAGTGGCGACGTGTGGTGTCGCGCTCGAGTGCGGCCCCGAAATCCTCCGTATCGAAGGCCGGTAGCCCGGCTGAACCACCGCCCCACCCGCGGACTGTGCAGATACTCTCAGCCGTACCGGGCGGGTAGCCGGAGCAACTCACGGAGGCCTCCGCACCCGCAGCCTCGCCCGTCGCCCGTCACTGCAGAATCCGCTGCAGGAGCCCCATGGCAGCAGCCCGCGACCCATAGCAGGATTCATACACCGCTTCGAGCGACTCACCAGCCGCCACCATGAAGATGGCCTCGAAACCTTCACGCGGCAGCTGCGATTCCAGCGCTCCAGCTCTTCATCGCTGCGGATGGCCCGCACTGCCGAAATGTAGTCTTCTGAATGCCCAGGCGACGGATTTGCGGTCCGACATGTCGCGAAAATAACGCTTCCCGGGAACAGTGCCGACACCGCCGTGGCAACCGGCGCGTGTGTGCCGAGGGCGGTGGTGCCGGCTGGCCAGCCTGACCTCACCACAGAAGCCGGGGGCCGGCGGGATGGTCCGCCCCATGACAGACGCTGGTGCCGGCGGGGTGGCCTGATCCACTACCTGCGGCAACGCCGGCTGGCTGACCTGACCTGCAGCCTGTAGCCTGGGGCGCTGGCTGCCCATCACTTCGCTGTCTCGCGACCGACGCCTCCACATGGCGCACCGCGCAAACTGGATGCGGTCACATCCGCGCACACTCACCTTGTGGCGACTGGCCCACTGATAGGCTGCGTCGTGCTGGCCTCACCCACAGCAGGGTGTATACATCCCTTTTCCGGCTTGAGCACGATGGCCCGGATTTCCTGGGTGATGCGCACGGAACGTATGCCCGGATGGGCCGCGCCATGAATCAGCTCGTAGTTGATCGCCGAGGAACGCGGGTTGGCACGAAATTCGCTGAGAAAGGCCCTGAGCGCCTTTTTCGCTGCGCCGGCAACGCGCCGAATGCATCGAGGGATGCGTCCGCTATGGCAACCTTTGGATTCACGCGCCGTCATGCCACTTCTCCTGTCAAAGCTTCCACTCAGACCGGCCGGCAGATCCGTGCCGGCCCCGTCCGTCGGGGAATCGATCTCTGCACTGCCATAGGCGGTGCATCTGGTTCACAAACCACATGCTCCTGTGCTGCATGGGTCCTGCGCAGGCACCACGAACACGCGCCAGTCCGCAGCCGTGAATGTCCTGGCATCGGCCTCACGGCCCGGCAGCAGTACCGCCACACGCTGCTCCTCCCAGGCCAGCTCGGCCTCGGCCAGCACGCACCCACGCGCATCGGCCAGCTCGTAGCCCACCGCAGGCGGGGGCAGCACACGGGCAGACGCACCCGGAAAAAGCCGTACCCGGATTTGCCACCGCAGCCACCCAGGTAGCGCCTGCATGCACACGGGCGTGTGCAGCGCCCGCCCGGAAAGTGCCATCAGCGTACGCAGCCAGCCATGCACAACCGGGTCGGACATCCCGAAGGCTTCGGACCAAGCTTCATCGGGTAGCAGCTGCTGCCCGGCCGCCATGGCCTGCCGCTGTGCCCAAAGCCCCTCGAAGCGCCCAGCTATCCATGCCGGCATCGCCGCTCGCCCGCTGCAGCGGCAGCAGGTTCAGCACCCGCCACAGCTGGCGCCAATGGGATTTTTCTACCCCGACAGCGTGCCCTCCGACGGTCTGTCCGATGCATCACTTCGCCACCGCACCACGACCAGCGGTTCCAGGGCGGCACGGGCGCCCGCCCGGACGGCCGCATCCAGGCCCGCAACGTGTCGTCATCGCACCCCACCAGCGCCTGGAGCACGCCACGATGGTGCGATACGACAAACGGGAGGGACGCCTCATGTACATGTTCTTTAGGCGTCGGCAGTTCCTGCAGACGCTGGACCTGCCGGGTGCCCCACACGCGCACTTCCGGACACACCAGGAACCGACAGCAGGCCATGCTGCTGCAGCCGCCGCCAGAATGGTCCCGTTCAGCACACCTTCTGCCGCCGTGAGGCTGCCGGGTTCGCCCACCGAAGCGATGGCATGCACGGCTGCCAGACGGCGCAGCGCTTCGGCGCCCTGAATCCCTGGGCATTCACCGGTCTGGCGCAGCCGGTGCAACCAGCACGAACGATGACGCCGCATGAAAATCCACCATGTCTGCGACACGCTGCGTGGCAGCCAGCCGCCCGAAAGCCGGTTGCGTGACCTCCGATGGCCAGGCCACTGCGTGACTGCCCGCCAGCGGCGCAAGACCGTTGAGGGCCTCGTCCAAATCGTCCCACCCCAGACTCCACACCACGCAGGCCCGCTGCGGGCACGGCCATGCGCTTGGCGATGTCGTCCAGCGACGATGTGCCGATGATCCTTCCAGCCATCCATGAACACCACGATGGGCAGATCATCCGACTCGCTCATCGAGCCACAGCACGAAATCGGGTTTTGCTGGTGATGCACACGCCGTGGCGCTCGTCCAGCAGCACCTGCGGCTCCAGCCGCCAGCGCCGGTCTGCCGCAAACAGCCACCAGACTGGCTTGCCTCGAACAGCCCCTTCACGCAGCGCAAACGCCACCCCTCGGTTTCACGGCGCAGCACTCCACGAAGCGCTTCTCCGCACACTCCAGCAGGGTATTGCTGCAGCCTCGCAGCTGCGCCACCGGCTGCGGGTAACCCTGGTGTTCCAGCACCTGGCCCAGCAGACCCAGTGCGGTGCGACGCGAGACTGCCCAGTTCCGGTCTGTGTGCTGTAGCGGCTAGACGCAGCGATAGCAGCCATCGGCTTCGCTGTTCCGGGTGCAGGCACAGGTGCGCAGCGCATGATGGGCACGCTCGAACACCTCATAAAGAGGTTCGGTGTCGCGCATCAGCCCTCTTCAGGTAGCTGGTACCGCCGGGCACGCTGTCGTGAGATCACCAGAAAACTCTGCGCACCCTGCCCATCCACCATCCCGGCTGTGGTTGCACTGCTCCGGTGCTTCCGCATTGGCCATGCGAATGTCCGTCGCAATGCGCAGGTGTGCCACGGCACCAAGGAAAAACGCTGACTCAGCCCCAGCTGCAGCGCAGCAATGAAACTCAACAGGGCACCCTGCTCCTCGGCAAACCCTACCTCCGGCAGGAACAGGCGAATGCCCTCACTCGCAAACCCGGTACAGGAAAATGCACTGCAACGCCTGCACCTGCGCTGTATCCTTGCGGTGTGAGCACCAGGGTGCATGGTTGCGCCACACGTCCTCCGCCTTGCGGGCACGGTGCAGCGTGCCACACCCGGGCAGATGCCAGCCCGGCGCGGAGCAGCTCCTGCCCCGCGATTTTCATCGGTGATGCGTCGCCGCCCTGCTCGCCGCAATTGATTTCCCGGAAATTCACCCGGTCCAGAAATTCGAAAGCCAAACGGAAAGCCCCCACCCTGCACGGCCCTATGCGCTCGCCGAACCGCCTCCCGGGCGGTGCATCGACCAGCGCCTGGCGCATCGTAGATCTTTTCCGCTGGCGCTCGTCGGTGTCGTCCGAAATGCGGCTCTCCCGGTCCATGGTACGCGCAAACACGGCTTTCCAGCCGCAGCATCTCCCGCAACCGCCCCGCATCACGCCACATGCCATCACCGCAGCGCGGGCAGACCGGACCGAGTACTCTCCTGCCCTCTCGACGCGCAAAGGCACACCGCTGGCAGAAGCGCCACCACTGCGGCCGTGCGCGAGATGTCCACCTGGTCGATCTGTACTGCAGCCCACCGGCATAGAAGGTGTTGCTGAGCGCCAGTTCGCTGATGGCGGCTGAAAACTGGGGCGCTCGTACTCAAACACTTCCTCCTTCCAGGGAGACGTTTCCTCTTCTGCCGGATTTTTGCGAGACTTTTATCAGCCCCTTTTACGGCGCCCTGTCCATGCTGCACAGATCCGGAATTCCCCGCAACCAAAGGGTTCTGCACATCTCCCGCCACAGAAGACGCGCCCATGGAACCACTCGGAACTGGCGCCCTCCCGGCCCCCGCCGCCTGCATCACCCCTTCACCGCCGGTTTCGCCTCCCTCCCTGCGCGCGATGACCGAGCAGGGTCACGCCCTGCTCGGGAAAGGCATAGTTGGGCAGCAGCCCCTCATCGGTCAGGACGTTCAGCGTGAGCCGGCCTCGATGCTGGCGATCATCCGGTCGAGCGCCTTCATCTCGCCCTTCTAGACGTCTCGGCTTCGGCTTCCAGCGCCTCGCCCTTCACCGGTTCGGCCCTCGATACGCGCCAGCTCACGCTGTGCGCGTTCGCGCAGCTGCCGAACTGCGCGACATCACCGGCAATCTGGCTGAGTCGCGTGATGACCTTCAGCGCCAGCGGCTGCTGCCCGGCGCCCCGGACGCCCTCACCCTCGGGGCTGCAAAACCCGTCACAGCCCCATGCGCCCCCGCTGGAGTCACGAGCAGATGAAGCAGCAGACGCAGATTCTGGCTGGCAGCCAGGGCGGCGTCCTACCGATGAAGGCGCGCAGCCACTGGCAGGTTTCTGCCGACAGCACAGACGTGGGCGCGTCTGCCGGCACACCGTGCGGTGCCTCCCGAACGGAACCATCTGCGTCCAGAGACGGCGTGGGCAGCGACTGCGCACCGTTGCCCCTCGAACAGTGCAATAAACCCCTGAGCAGTTCATCGGCATGCGCCCCACAAAATCCCAGCCACGGATAGGGAAGCGCTCAGCGACCGGTTGCGCACGGCACTCAGCACGTCCCGTACCGTGACGGGAATCGAAGCTGCCAGCCCCCGGGCACGAACCCAGGCATCGATCGTCCAGGCGGGTGAGCTGGCGCTCCAGCACCGCAGAAGCGTTGAGAAAGACCCCGGTGTCTGCGCACGGCCGGTCATCATCTGGGTGGTACTTCCCAGAAATACAGGTCGTGCGGCCGGGCATTGGCGTGGTCACCAGCAACGCATTGCCCGTGCTGCAGGCCGGCTCGGCCGGCACGCTGGATACATTGGCCTGCGCAGGCGGTACCGAACACTGCAGCACGGCGGACAGGTCACCGATATCGATCCCCATCTCCAGCGTGGGCGTGGCTGACAGCACGTTGATGCTGCCCGGCGCATCGTCGTGGGCACGGAGTTCTTTTTCACCCGCTCACGTGTCTTGCGGTCGAGCAGGCTGGCGTGCTCATGGGCCACCACGCGCCTGATATCGGCCGTCAGGTACAGCTGGCGCTCGGCGCCTAACGGCCCTGTCCTGCAGCACTTGCCGCATGCAGGGCACGCTGCGAAACGCTATGCGTCGAGGCCAGGCCTCCGGGCTGCAGCCCCCCAGATGCTGGCAGCAGGCTGCCCTGGCCCGCGCGGCGCGGGCAGAACACCCATCATTCAGGCACTCGGCACGTGCGATGCCTGCCGCTTCCAGTGCCTGCATGGCCAGTCCCTACCAGCGGCTTGACCCACCAGCACATCGTCACCCAGCACCAGGGGTGTTGTGCAGCGAGGAAAGCACGCAGAACCAGCTCGCGCTGCCGGCGGCAGGTCGCCGCCCAGCAGGGCGTGCCGCTGCCCCAGTCCAGGTCGTGATGAAGCGGCGCAAAGCGCGGGCGACGCTTGCCCTGAGCAGCTCCCACTGGGTCACATTCTTGCGGGTACCCTAGTAGGCGCTGTTGCTCGAGCGGGCATGCTGCAGCAGGGTCGCTGCAGCCACCAGGCGCCACGACGCGCAGCGTGTCGATCAGCCCCTGCAGTCTTTTCCAGTGCCACCGCACCCGCATACCGTTCGGATTGCGACGTGCCGTGCACCTGGCCGTGGCGCACCACGTCGCGCAGGGCTGCAATCTGCTCGGGGGCGCGTTCAGCCAGCCAGCCACCCGCCTGACCCAGCAGGTCTTCATCAGGCTCGGCCCCAGGCGGTACGCGTGGTTTCGAGGGCTGCGGCCGATGCGGGCCCTGGCCAAATTCCGAGCAGATGAGCCAGGGCAAAATCCGGCGGAAATCGCATCCAGCCGGCTGTCCGGCGGCAATGTCCCTTCGCCGAGCAGCTCGGGTGGAACGTGCAGCCAGTGCAGCTTCGGTGGCAGGAAACCGGCCAGGTAACGCCCCTGCGTCAGCGCGCGGCGAGCCACCGGAAAACGCTAGCTGCGGACGCAACTGGCGCGATGCCGGCGTATCGGGCAGGCTGCGGATCAGCGCAGACTTTTTCCATCGCGGCCACCGCCTCCTGTGCGGCAGGGCCTCCTCCGCGGACAGCGCGGAACGCGGAAGCAAACGGGATGCATCCGCAGCCCAGCCAGGCCTCGAACGCACGGGCGGGTCGGCCAGCGTTCAGCCAACACCAGTCTTCACGCCATGTTCCAGCCAGGCATCGATGACCTGCGCCAGCGCCGGACGAAAATTGAGCCGCCAGGTGCGCGAGACCAGAAAGCTGGCCTGGGTGGGCGCATCCTGCAGAATCGGAAAAAGGCAATCAGCTTCTTGTCGGCGTTGAAGCGCAAACAAACAGCTGCTGCAACACCACGGCAGACAGGCTGGCCGCCTGCGAGCCCACGATGGAGGCGTGTTGCCGCCATCGCAGAACGGGCAGTCATGGCTGAACACGGAGCTCTTGCGCCGTTGCGCGTGCGCTGGCGCAGATTGGCAGTCATCAGCACATCCACCAGCGTGGACGACAGACTGGCGGTATTGTCCCTGCAGGTGCCGTGCGGTACGGCCTGTGCGCGCTGGCTGCCGCACAACGTGCACACGCCGCTGTTGAAAAATCCGCCTGAAGCTGGCTGTGCTCCAGATCGGGCAACGCTGACGGCAGGAAACGAAAACGTGTGGTCGTGTTCTGGGCAAAAGAATGCCTGATAGAAAGTCTGCGGTCGGTATCGAGCGTGCTGGCGTTGCGCGGGCGGGGTAGCCCCCACCCCATGACCCGCAGTCGCCGCAATGCACGACCAGCGCCACAGGGCGGGCGGCGCCTCGCGGCCGAGGTCATCCGAATGCCGCAGCACATGGACGGGTCTGCGGGCAACCCGGCGTGCGCAGTACCCGGCTTAGCTGCACGTCGTCATCCGCCCCATCGTCCTCTGATGCACCATTTCCGGTGTCTCATCGACCCCGCGCCTTTCCGCCTCTGAATCGAGCCCGGATGTTCTGCGCCCCTGCAACACCCTAGAATGCGCTGCTCTGGATGTCTCCCGCCTCCCGCCACTCCACTGCCCGCAACAGACGGCAACACCCCCGGCAGGCAGGCCACCATCCGGCGCAACTCGCGCAGCCAGATTTCCACCTTCACCTGCAGGAAAAAGCGCAGATCCGCTTCGGTGATGCGTACTGCGGGATTACGCTGCGCAGCACCAGGCATGCGCAACCAGCCGAGCAGGCTGTTGAGGCTCAGCCAGACAAACTGCGGCTGTCCGGGCAACGCATCCGGCTGCGGCCGCAGCACGCTATATCTGCGAGACATCAGGTGCAGCAGATCACCATGGGGACCGATTTGCCCCCTGCTGCAGCATCGTCCGAGCAGTTGGCGAAAGGCAGTGCCGCTTCAATGCCCGCCCCAACCGCACACGCAGCATTGGCTGCTGTACCAGCATGGCCGCATTTGCCTGACCTCGATTTGCCTGGCCCCGCCAGGCTGCAAAGTTATATATGTCCCGCCGGATCGGCTGGCCGTCTGGCAGGCACATCCGCACCGACGCCCGCCAAACCCGCACCACCGTCTGCTGCCGTCTGCTCCGGCAGCCATGCCTCCAGCGACTCTCCAAACCAGAGTGGCACCTGGGCGGCCAGCCAGTCTGCTGGGTCGTCTCGTAGCCATCGGGATCGAGCGCCTCCAGATCCTGCAGGCTGGGCAGGTTCCGGTACACGACATCCCGCCAGGTATTCGGCCACTGACAGGCGGTCTTCGGCAATGACCGCCGAGGGCATCGAGCAGTTCACCAAGATGTCACTGCAAAGGCCACCAGGTCGGAGGCGCCAGCCTCGCCAGATGAGCCTCCACCCAGCGTGGCCGAGGTACCCACACACCAGCTGCCCCGGCGGCGTTCGCAACCGGCCCTTCCAGGCGGCGAATCAGGCAGCTGTGTCAGCCCTGGGCACCATCGAAGGTATGCAGCTCGTCCACCACCAGATGAGCGCAGCGTGTCGGGCTGCTGACGGGACTCCGCTGGGCATCCTGGGCGCGCAGCAGCAGGAAGTCCAGCATCTTGTAATGGTCAGCAGAATGTCGGGCGGGTTTCCGCACAGCGCATGACGGTCGGTGATGACCGTGGGCGGCCGTCGGGCAGCTGCTGAACCGTTTTCGAGCTGGTCGAGTATCACCACGTACAGGCCTGCACGGATATCCTGCAACGCAGGCGTTTTGACGATTTCCGCGCCAGCCGGCTAGCCTGATCCGTGGCCAGCATATTATCGGGTAGAGGATGATAGCTTGATCCCCCGACGGCCGAGGGCACGTTGCAGCGGCAGTGTTCCAGAACGGGATAAAGAAAACACTCGGTCTTGCTCGAAACCGGTGCCCGTGGCCACCAGAGTGGGAGCGGGTATCATTGCCACTGAGCCGTTCAAAGGCCCGGCCCTGATGGGCATGCGCACACCGGCAGGCAGCCACGGAAAGGCGGGCTGGCCATCGGCCGGCGCGTGCTGGGGCCGGAACGGCAGCGGCAGCGTCAGATAGGGGCCCGAAACAGGCTGCCGTCGGTATCGATGAAGCGGTCGATGAGGCCGTCAAGGAGCCTTGGATGCGGCTGATGCCCTGCATGGAAGCGGACTCCACCGCCTGCGACAGGGGCAGGCCGGCGGACTGACCGACCATTGAAGACCCCGGCAGCCGTTCCGCCCTGGCCATCCCACAGGCATGTCCGACCCTGGAAAAGCCGCCCGCAGAAATCCTTCACCCCTGTACGACCTGACGGGAAACGATCAGGGGCTTGCATCGGTGCGGTCTCAGCGGGTGACGGACAGGAAGACCCAATTATCGGCACGGTACGCCAACGTCAACTGAACGCGTGATTACCCCGTCAGGCCCGGACTGCGCGCGCTGTGCGCAGGGTACGAGACACAGACGGCTGCGGCCCACTGCAGCCGGAACACGTCCTCCGGCGTGCTGGCAGTGAGCACCGCCAGCGTCCAGCGCGCAAAGCTGCCCCTGGCTGCCTGCTTTCACCCGGTCCAGTACCGCAGTGGCCGAGGCGCCAAACTCGCGCCGCAGGCTGATCAGGGTCTGGCGGGCGTTCTCCGCTCGCCACGCCCTCACCGATCTGGACCTTCCTCACGCGACCTGCGGCCCCCGAGCTCACCCGACGTTCGCTCTTGCGCTCCAGCTCTTCCCGTACGCTCACTGCGTGTGCGTCCTCCTGTGCATAGATCTCTTTGTACCGGCGCTTTCTTCCGCGCCGGCTGCTGTGCAGAGGCGGATGAACTCTCGAAATTCAATACGTTGTCGATGTCCTTCTCAGCCGGACCAGGTTGCGGATGGCCCTGCCGACGATGTCGACTCTGTCCAGCCCCTGCCGGACACTGGTCGCAGCACCTGCTCGACCACGTTGTCCGTATCGATGTGGTCGATGAGCGCGCCAGTCTGCGCAAGACCACCGACACAGCGGAAACCACTGAACTGGTCGTCATCCACCATCGTGAGCGCTCGAATGTCGCGCCACGGTGCAGAATACCGCGACCGGCAATCGCGTCGGTCTTGCAGAGTTCCGACAGCAGCAGCAGACAGCGCATCGTCTCGAGGCGAAAGCGGCTGCGCACGGCCCGCCGCGCACTCAGCGACGATGATCGCCTTGCGCCAGTCCGTCGCGCCAGCGAACTCCAGGGTACGCCAAGTTCATGCGCAAGCGCCCGCCAGCCGGTCTGCCGGCAGCCCCCGCCGAATGGGCGCGCATGACGACACCGTCGTCCAGCAGGGCGCCACGCCTCGCCGAACAGCCGGATGGCCTGCGCGGGCACTGGATGATGACACACTTGAAATACCGTCGACTGCGCGCTGCCCGCGCTTTTTCCGGCCGGATTTGCTGCCATTTGGCCTTGCTGCGCCGGTGGCAGCGAAGACGCACGGGCCTTGGGGTCGTCGCCGCTGGTCATGATGCATGCCTGTGGGCTGAGAGAGGAAACGACCCGGAGCATTGCAAGTAGGATGAGCGATGCGCGGCGAGGAAACCATCACGCCGATGACGATCCGGATTAGCCGTGGCTTAGGCCAAAATGGGCCAGCTCCAAATCAGCAGGCTATGGAGGACCACCCTGGACACACGCCTCCCCTAGGATTCCCCATACCAAATAAATATGCTACATGTAAATATATACAGAATGCTTATATATACACTGACATTGATGATAGGCTATTATCTCACACGTTCTACCACTGCGAATTCCGCCGGCGATGACCACTTGCGAAGCGGAGGGGAGATGCGCGCTGCCCAAGTGCATGAAAGGCATTCAACACACCCATTCTGTCTACCAATGAATACAAAATCAGTCAAACCTCAAACCCATGGATGTCAACCCGCTCATTGACGCAACTGCAACGCCACGACGGCCTGTGGAGGAGAGGGAGAGATCAGGAGTGGGAAAGCCGCTCCAGCAGCCCAACTGCTGTCGTGAGCACCTGGGACCCAAAGCGCGTTACACCTCCCCAGCAACGCACTGTGTGTAACAGCGAGGCAACCTCTGACATGAGAGAGCACCTGCAGCCCGCAGCGCCCGCAGTTCAACCGGAGGACACCCACTCCACCCAGACTACGCGAAACAGGCGGCAAACCTGACTGCCGCAGAGCAAAACAAACAAGGGTCTCGAGACAACAGCAACAGAGGATCCAGAGCAAGAACGGCACAACCACTACAGCCAAAACAGCACAGCAGCATTGCTACGATGGCCAGCCGAGCGGCTACAGGCGATCAGCGACCATGCTGGACCGCATACACTGTCTATACTGATATGGGTTCCGCAGCGCGCTCATCTTCTGTCCATGACCGAACCAGATAGTCTGCAGTCAGCGCCCGCAGTGGTGGAAATCTCTCCTTATCCTGGAATATGATATCCAGGGATCATGGCATACCCAGCGATCACCCGGGACAACCAGTACAGATCAGTCCAAGCGGCGTCGATCACGGGACCCAGTTCGCGCTACCAGTCGCTGCGGGCAGTGACTTCGAGCTAAACGTGAGCACCCACGACCATAATGTCTTTTGTATCAGCTGCACTCGACCCAGCCTTCATCACATGACCATGACGGTGAAGCGACACGCAGGAGAGAAATGACTCCACCGATGAAAGAGATGAAAATCAAGACGGAGCCGGCAAATGGCCGATGGAAGACGAGCGAGCACAATGGAACACGCATAAACGAGTTCACCTCGTATCCACGTGCACAGACCTTTCTTCCTGAATAGCCCATTTTCCGCCAACCTGCCCATTCAGACATGGTGTGCCGGCGCGGGGACTGCAAATTTCTTCCGGCGCCCAGGTCCCAACGCGCGACGTCAGACCTGCGCTGACAATCGCGAGCGACTCTCATGTAAACCGGCTGACCTGCACCACCTGGACGCTGCAGGAAGACTGGAACACGCCTACGGTCCAGCGGAGGCGGCGCGACATGGAAGATGACCGCAGCGCAAGCAACGGAGACTGGCAAGCACCGATATCGGCCGACCTAACGAGTATCGACTTGCCACACGGTTAACGCAAGATCCGGAACCCATCTGGATGCCTCTGTCCCGCCAGTGGGAGTCCATGGCTTTGAACGAAGTCCGGACGGACGTTTGGCACGGACTCTGTCCCACATCGGCCCACTACGAACTGACAACAACACCCTCCCAGCGACCGGACCGTTGGCAAAATCGACTGGAGGCATGGCTCGCACAGATGCCGCACAGCATAACCATGGCGCCGCCCTTGAAAAACACATCGACCAACGCGCACCCGCAGCACCCGCCAGTCTCATTGGTGATCGGACTGAGGACCAGAAAGTGCCCGCTGCGCATGCCGACACATCAAAGAGCACCGGTCCGGCAAGGATATAGTCCAGCGAGTGGCGAGCTGCCACCCACTCCGCCAAACGGTAGCTCAGAGTGTCAACGCACCTCCTGCTGCCGCAGCGCTTCGACCAGCATCCCCGCGCCGGAAGTGCAGCCGGAGAGCCGCTGCACGAAAACCTCCTGCCAGCCGTAGAGCTGGACAGCGCCCGCTGACATCCCTCACGGGCCTGAACGAACCACGCCCGCCAGGATCTGGATCGCGCCCGCCCGCTGAAGCAGGTGGTGGTCCCAGGCGCTGCGCCAGCCCCTACGTCTCGCGGCAGCCAGCAGGCGCCGCCCCATCTGCATGGCACGCAGCAGTGACGCATAGCGCACGAACACTGGGTCGCTCTCAGCGGGCAGGCGGCGGCGAGCTCTTTGAAACATACGGCACAGCAGCGCAGCCAGCACCACCTCGCGCCATTGAGCGATCTCGGGCAAAAGATGGTGCCGCAAAAGCTGCCAGCAGCCTTACGCGTGAGGACGCGCCTGATGCGGCGCCCGCCGCCACACGGCCAGTGCATGGCCTCGGCTGCCGCACCACTGGTGATAGTCCTGCGGGCGGTGCCGTTTCCATCCGTTTGCGGCGGTAGGCGTAACCCCAGTGCGCTGATGCCGCCTCGTTCCAGCCAGCGCCTGACGGGCGCTCGTTTGGCCCGCAGGATCCCTTCCGGTAGTCCACCGCTCTGGGCTGTTGGTGGCGTGCGTACCGCGCGCCACGGATGTCCTGATTGTCCGATGGCAGTCAGTAGATGCGCACCAGCACCGTAGCGTCGTCCGCCGCAGTGATCTGGCCCTGCTGCTTCAGCCTTCGGCCGTCCTGCAGATGACTGCGCAGGTCTGGGCCGCTACCGCTGACGATTTGCAGGTTTCCACCCTCACCTGATAGTCACCGCCTGCAGGCCGTTGCAGGTGCAAAATCGTCGCAGACCAGCGTCATGCCGCTGTTGAAGAAGTCGAAGTTCGATGACCCTGACGACTTCAGCGCGTGTCCGACCGCCTTGCTGACGCGGCTGCCGCGCAACAGGCAGCGGCGGATGCTGGCGCTCCAGCAGGCGTCTGCTCACCGGCGGTTCATCAAGGCGGCTACCCTGGCCTACCGACATGCGCGCCCTCACGCAGACACGGGCGAAGTCTGGCGTCTTCCACAATGGCCCCGCTATGTCAGGCGGAGTGCGTCCGACACCGGACGCATGCGACCCAGAATGCCGAGACCAGCACGTCGTGGCTGACGTGCTCCAGCCCACCTGATCGCCAAAACCGTACGCGATGACGCCTGCGTCTGGGGCATCACCCAGATCAGCCCGCGTTGTATGCACGCAAATGGCCCGAACGCGGGGAATGAAGCCGCCCCGCACCAGCGCGAACGGGCCTGGCTCCACCCGAGCCCGCAGCCGGTCGCGCTGATGGCGCCCGGCAGTTCGCCGACTGACGGATCGAACAGATAGCGGATGGCGTTGGATGAGGGCCTCGATGCCGGACTGCTCGAAGGCGGACGCCGTCGAGGCTCTTTGCGGTACTTTGCCTGAGACCGTGACCTGCAAATCCCACTCGTCCGATCTTTCCGCCTGTGATGTGAAATGCGTCCACATCCAAAGTCACCGCCACCCTCGGTCAGTCAGGCGTCGAAGGCCTCCCTAACCTCCGTAGGTCGAGGCCATGACCCGACACAGAGGTAGACAAAGGCCAGCGACTTCAGGCGGCCGCCCCGTGATGGCCAGTCTCGTTGAGGCGTTAGGAACGGATCTCGGTCCTGGATGCCCGTGAGGCGCTGGGTCGATGATGGAGTGCGTTGAGGTTCGCGGTTGACAAAATGGCGGCCCGACTGCAGACCGCCATGATAACGGGAGCCGGACAGCCCCCGCCCCCAGAACACCGGCTGGCGGCAGGCAAGGCGCCCCGGAGACCTGCGCCAGCAGACGTCTACCTTCCGGCACACACACGGCCGCCTCACCGCAACCGGAACACTTCCTCCGGCGTATTGGCGGTAAGCACTCGCCAGCGTCCAGCGAGCAAGCCGCTCTGGCTGCCTGCTTCCACCCGGTCCAGCACCCTGCCGCCGAGGCACCAAACTTGGCGGTCGCGCAGGCTGGACTCAGGTCTGCTGGCGTTCTGGCGCCCCCGCGGCTCCTCGGCACGACCTCCTCGCGACCTCCTTTCACGGCCAGATCCGGCGGCCACGGCGTTCACCCCGCGCTCCAGCTCTTCCCGTACGCCCACTGGCGTGCGTCCTCCTGCAGAGATCTCTCGGTACCGGCGCTTTCCTTCCGCGTCACCGGTTGCTGCATAGGCGCGATGAACTTCTCGGAAATTCAATGCGCTGCCGATCGACTCTCCAGCCGGATCAGCTGGTGGATGGCGCTGACGATGTCGACCCCTGTCTCAGCCCCTTTGCCGGGTTACATGGTGGCTAGCAGCACCTGCCTCGACCACGTTGACTGTAGCCGATGTGGCCGATGGCCCGCTAGCCCGGCAAGACCACCGACGCATAGCGCGGAACCATAGCTACGAACCGGTCGTCATCCACCATCATACTCGAGCCGCTCCGAATGTCAGCGCCACGGTGCAGTGGGAATACCGTGACCGGCACAATCGCATCGGTCTTGCAGAGTTCCGACAGCAGCAAAGCAGTAGATGGCCACCCTCTTCGAGACGAAAGCGGCTGGGCATCGGTCTCGCCGCCTCGACCTGCGATGATGATCGCCCTGCGCCGGTCCGTCGGGCCAAAGCGAATCCCCAGCACGTCAAGTCTCATGCGTGCGCCTGCCCAGCCGGTTCGCCGGCAGCTCCCGCCGAATGGGCGTGATGACGGCGCTTTCGTCTGCAGCAGGTGCCACGCTTCGGGTCGAACAGCCGGATGGCCTCGCGCACTGGATGATGAGGCTCTTTGAACACTGGTCGACTGATCGTGCGCTTCCGCGTCGCTCGCGGCTCTTTCCGCGGCCGGGGACTTCTTCCCCGTCGGCCTTTTGCTGCGCGGGTGGCGGCTGAAGACGCGCGGTGATGTCACTGCGCTGTCGGTCATGATGCACGCCTGTGCTGAGGGAAACAACCCGGCATTGCAGCAGGGACAGCGCGATGTGCGGCGAGGAAGCAAACGATCGCACCAGTGGTCAACTCGGATTAGGCCATCTGCGTTAGGGCTGACTCGGATCAGGCCACCTGGATACGTCCATACACCTTACCGCCGTTCCCACTCGGCACGCTGACGAGCCCTCTCGTCGCGAATGAGGACACGCGCGCGCTGTAGGCGCCTGCGTGAGCGTGGCATGGTCGGTGGGCCCTGATGAACGGGAGATTATGGGGCCTGCCCTGTGGGGCGCGCGCAAACCGCAGCCGCGTCAAGTACAGGGCATGCCAGGCCGCTCAGAAGCGATCTGTCGACGCCCGGCGCGCATCCGTGGCAGAAAGCTTACAATCGCGTGCGTTTGACACTCAGCGCACACGATACAGCATGGATGGATTGGAAACCGTCAGTGTGGTCCGTCACCGAGAAGAAATCCAGTGGCTTCCTGGAGACGCAAGTACTCGCCTGAAGATACTGAGTTAAGCCGTCCACTCAGGCTGCCTGCGCGCTTCCCTCAAACACCCCAACCCTCGCCTCGATACCCAAGGCACCCATGCTGGCTGGTGCATACGGCACGATTACAGAATCTGGCCGTTCCCTATGTCGAGGAAGATGATTGCTCTTCCTGAAAACTGCCTTGCCAGCAGGAAGGCAACCCGGAAATATTTGAGGAGCGATGGATGACGCCACTGACAAGATAACCGAATACGACCTTGAAGCGATCCATGAATCTGGACCCCGAGGAACAGGACATCCTTCGCGCTTGCCGAGTCCAGAAATGATCGAGTCTCGTGGATAATACCCAATGAACCTCACCGGAAGTTTCAAAGGCCGCCCGGGCTTCGATGAGCAAGGACCGGCGCGTGAACATCGCTCCAACTCGGCAGACCCGCATGACATCCAGGCACGGGCGTTACGGAGGGAATGTCCTACCAGACCCTCACTCGCCAGTGTGCTCGTACAAGCATGTCATCAAGGGCTGACGAAGTCTGAGCAGACGTGGAGGTGCGCCAGCGTGACCGCCCCTGTCTGCTCTCGGGAGCACAGCTGGAAAACCCTGAGCCGTGTCATTGGGCGATGGCAGCTCGGGCTGTCGCGTCTTGCACTCGAATGCCCGCCGTGCCCTGCAACCGCATGCTCTGTTTCACTGGACAACTGGCTTCAACAGCCAGGCCCGGCATGTTTGGTTTCCAGCCGTCCATGAATCCACATGATCCGATGAAGGTCACAAGTGCGCACAACACCCGTGCCTCTTGGTGGCACAACGACAGACCACCTGCGTGAGCATACACCCCCATGCGCCCTCTACGCCCTGGGGCTGTGCATCCGCCCTCGCCCGCGGCAGCTGGGTGGCCTCACCGCCACACTGGTGGTGATGGGCACCCGGTGAAAAGGCGCGTGAGCCTCGGTGCGTGCTGCGCGGGCGACAATGACGACGATCACCGTGGGCCATGCGGCAGTGCGCAGGACACGCCGTGCCGCACGCAGACCAGGGCGTGCCGCCGACCATCGGCCAGAACGTGACGGTGGGCCACCAGGCCATGCCGCGCGGCTGCACGGTGGGTGACGCCGCTGATCGGCATGCAGGCGGTGGTCTCGAATCGCACGGATCGCATGCACTGTCTGGCAGTGCGGGCGTGCTGGTGACGGAGGGCTGCCCTCGAGGATGGCTGGCTCATTCTGCGCTCCAGCCAGGGGCTGTACGGGCGCCGACGGCCGACGAGATCGCGGAAGCCGGGCCCGCCCGGCCGCTGCATCCACCAGCGCACGCCGCGCGCCACGTGACTAAAGCATGCGACAGTTTGATTCGTCGTAGTTCAACGAATGGATACGTGGCCAGGTGGTGCGGCTTCGACAGGTGGAGCTGGCTGCCGCTGGTGACGCACCACCAGCGCCATATGGTGAGCGATGTACCCGCCGACCGTTCGTGAACGGATGGGCGAGCCGACGGCAGCGGGCTGCTGCTGGGCCCTGCCACTGAAAGTTCGACGGGAGCCGCCGCCGCAGATCCAGGGGACGGGCCGGGCCGGCTGTCTCGTAGCGGAGTGCCAGGCGTACGGCCGCTGCTCCGCCACGGTGAAGCTGCAGGAAGGCATGGCCATTCCGCACGATGCGCCGCTCATGGCGATCCGTGAATCCGGACGGCAGCGGCGCCTTTGCGGTGACGCTGCTGCCCGCAAAGAACACGCACCCGTGCGGTGGACGGGCTGACAATCCGCATCAGCATCATCATCTTCGAGGGGATACGGTGGCTGAGGTGCTGGAGAACCACATGAGCCTGTCGGAACAGCTGCCCCCACGGCTGTGGGCTGGGCGGCCAGCGAGCAGAGTGTGGCTCCGCCGCCGCTGCAGGTGATGCTGGCACGAGCGACCAGCCGCCACCGAAGGACACGCCGAGGGCCGGCTGCTGTGGGAACACGTGCAGGCGTTGGCCGATACGCTGACGCGCGAGGAAATGCTGCTGAACCCGCTGCCGAAGCGGAGGTGCTGCGCCAGCTGCCTGTGAGACGGAGGATCAGCGCGCTCACGACGAGCGCAGGCTGCGCGCTTCGAGTGCACTGCCTGCGCGAGAAGCTGCGGCCGGCATGCTGAAGATGCTGGGCCGCGGAGGAGGTGGAAGCCATTCTGGAGGAACAGCAGCGCGCTATCCAGGTGAACTGCGAGTTCCGCCGGCCGCCCTACCGGCTCTCGATGCGCGCAGCAGGTGGCGGCGCTGTTCCTGATGCCCGAGGCGGAGGCCGGTGCGTGCCCGAGGTGACACGCCGATTTGTAATCAGCGCCCCGTGGCAGGCGAGTCCGGCAGACGCTGATCTGCACGAAGATCCTCGTCGGCTGACCCGGCGCCCAGCCCGTGGGCGGGCACGTTCTTCCACGGCCGAGGTGCCGCTGGGCAGGTCCTCCACTTCCGGGCTTCCCAGCCCTCGCTGCGCAGGCGCTTGCCGGTGTTGACTCGCGCTGCAGGGGCAGCGATCTGCCGCTGCCAGATCGCGCGACCAGCCGCTCCGGCCCAAGCTGCAGCGGGTACTGGATGAGAACGAGCAGACTGGCCAGCAACGAAGAGCAGACGCACAAAATGTAAAATGATAAGGCCAGCCGTCCATGCCGGCGTGCGCGCGCAGGCCGACGAGGACACTGCAATACCCAAAGCGGGCCAGGGCAGACGGAGACGCTGCCGGCACTCGCTGGGGAGAGCTCTGCAAAGTCCCGCGGCCCTCGGCTCGCCACAATGGTAAACAAAACCACGATGAGTAACAAAATGGCCCGCAAGCGACCATTTTCGTGACGGACGCCCTGTGGTGCGCGCCACGCAGGACGCACCATGGTGACGGCATCAGCTGACGGCGGATGCGTGTAAGCCGCGCCGCGGCCCGGGTGGCAGACAGCGGTTTCGCCCAGATCTTCCTGTACGCAGCAGCTGGTTGTACTTGGAGACACGGTCGCTGCGGAGCATGGAGCCGGGTCGTTTGAATCTGGTAAGGGCGCTGGTGGCCACGGGCGATGTCGGCGATGGTGGTGCGCTCCCACCGAGCGGGTGCGGAGCACCACGGCGGTGTAGGCGTGGTCTTGGGCAGCCTGATGGGCGGAGAAGGTCGCCAGGGTGCCGATCTCAGCTGACCTGGCGAGGATCGAGCTGGCGATGCCCTGTCGATGCCTCGCTGCAGGATTTCCTGCGAAGCAGGACGAACAGGCAGTTCGCCTAGGGCCAGCTGACCTTGCCGCCGTAAGGCGCTCGGTGAGGGTGGCTTCCAGCTTTCATCCCAGCTCGCTCTCCGCCGCGCCACTGCGACATGGAGCATGATCGGCACACCCAGTCGGACAGTAGCCTGCGAACCCGGCGGCGGTGAGCACTTTTCTTCCGCCGGCCAGGTTGTACTTGCCGTCCCGTAGAATCTGCTGGAGGCGCAATCCAATCAGGAAGCGATGCAGCTCGACGGTCAGCTCGGCCTCCGATACCGAACGATCAGTTTCCAGGGCGGCCCCGCATTGACGGACGCAAGCGCCCGTCACCGACGTGGGCATGCCGGGCGTCGTTGATCAGCTTCTTTGAGGGCGCGCACCCTGGGCAACCAGCGCAGGGCCTCCTGGAAGGCACCCAGCGGAAATGACCAAGAATTCCCGCAGGTCGAGGATGCATGCTGGGCGCCGTTGATGACGTCTACTCATCGCACCGGCAGGCCATCTGGGCCGGAAACCGCCGAAGCACGGGTACAGCGGTGCGGATTCTTCGGCAGCGGACGGGCCACGGCCATGGATCGGGGCCAGGCGCTGGCGCCCAGGCTCGTTGTCGGTACCCGTCCAGTCGATCAGGGTACGGCCGACAGGCCTGTTCACGTCCAGCCCGTACGCGGAGATTTCGGTGTTGATGTTCTCGACCGCCTTCAGTACGCCCTTGCCGCCGTAGCGCTGGCGTCGTTGTCACGCAGTTCGATGGCTTTCGCGGGAGCCGTGAGCACCGACGCGCACGGCGGCACGACCCATCGCCACCGGATTCGGAGTGAGCATCGCACCGACGGTGGGGGTCGCGCGAGTCTGCTGATCCTAGCCCGATAAATGCCCACGATTGCACCATTGGCCTTCTCCCAACCCGCCTCAACACAGATCGCGTTGAATCAGGTGGTCAGGCGCCAGTGCGCGGGCCTGGCGGTACTGCTCTGAATCATAGTGCATGGCGCGCGGCGTCCGTGTCATCGGAAACGGATGATGACGATGCGCCTGGTTTCCAGTTCGCCTCGAAGACACTGACCCGCCCGCCCCGCGACGAACAACGCCCGCCCGCCGCGGGTGGCCCGTGGAGTTCGCGAGGCGCGATCTTTCCGGCGTCGGTGACACCGGGGCGAGCGATCATGCAGGGCTGCTGCGAGGGCTACCTCCTGGAAACCATGCATGTCTCTTTACCTTCGGATTATGCTGTATTGGGGCTTTCCTGGGGATAAACCTGCGGGAAAGGTCGCGGCGCAACAGACGTCACGGCCCTTCGTCCGGACAGGCACCTCAGCAGCCAGCCAGCTGTACATGACCTGGCCCCAACCGGCTATGTCCAGTTCCGGCAAAGCCCGGCGCTTGATTCACGGCGTCTAGTCCCCTTTCAGCTGGCCTAGCAGGTCGCATGCGAGCCAGCGCTACGTACTGCCGTCGGACAGTGCATGTCCGATCGCGGGTTTCCATGAAGAGGCTCTGGGCCAATGCTTACGGTGGCTACCCGTGCGAGCGGGATGAACGCGCTGGCCACCGAGCGCGCCCCGCACCCGGCAGCTGCACTGAGTGTGCCCGAATACGACGGGACAGTCCGCTTCGCATGATGGCCAGCGAACGCATGTCGGAGACGAGGTTGTTAGCAGGAAGCTGCGCCCTGCTCGCAGACCATGATGCAGTTCTCGTCGACCTCGGCCTCCTTCGCGGCGGTCACGGGCCTTGGCCACGACCCGTCTGCCGTGCGCGTAGGAAACCGGCCCTTCTGAGCAGTTGGACCGGCTGGCCACCGCAGCCACCGCGTTGATGAAGTCGGTCTGGCGGCAGGAAGGCTCGGGCGTCTGCAGGCGTCCACCACCCCGCCACGGGTTTGATCTGGCCTGATCCGTGCACGTCGGTGACGACCGGCACGCCGATCTGGCGCTTCACTTCGGCGAGTGACGCAGGCTGCCTTCCATGCCCGGGCCGCGGGAAAGATTTTGCTGAGCGAGGTTGGCCTTGTCGAAGGACGACTTGTAGACGGATGGGGATGTCCAGCGCGGCGCGATTTCGCTCTCAGCTGGCCGGCAGTGTCGAGCGCGAGCTGTTCGGATTCGATGGCGCAGGGGCCGGGCCAGCAGGAAGAACGGCTGGTCGAGCCCGGCGGTGCGTCCGGCGACTCGTGGCGGGCCCGTGCAGGGCGGTGGACGCAGCCGCAGCCCAGCGGCTGCGGCTGCAGCGGACACAGCGGCGGAAGTGCGTGGCCGCCGTGGCACTGCTCACGCCGGCGGCGGACAGAAACTCGAAACACCCGCAGCAACGGCTCCAGGCTGCATCGCCTCGGCGCCGGCCGCCTGCCTGCGCTGCCCGCCGGCGTGGCGAGGGCAGCCTTGATGTAGGCGATGAACAGCGGATGGCCGTGGCGCGGGTTGGAGGTGAAACTCGGGTGGAACTGCACGCCGAGGAACCACGGATGGGCGTGTTCGGGTGGCAAGCAGCTCGATGGTCTCGGTCAGCCCTCGACCGGGGTGCGGGCGGCAATGGTGAGACCGCAGCTTCCCAGGCGGTGGACGTAGTCGTTGCTGACTCGAGCGGTGACGGTGACGCTCGTAGACCGAGTCACCGTAGATGCTGGCCAGCAGCGTGCCGGACCTGACCGGGCAGCGCTGGGCAGCCCAGGCGCATGGTGCCTCAGGCCCGAGGAGTGGTCTGCGGCGCTCGACGCTGCCGCTGCGGTCGGTCCATTCGGTGATGAGGGCGATGACCGCTGGGGTGCCGAGTTCGAACTCGGTGCTGTTGGCGCGGTCGAGCCCGGCCACGTGGCGGGCATATTCGACCACGGCCAGCTGCATGCCGAGGCAGATGCCCAGGTACGGCACCTCGTGCCTCGCGGGCGTACTGGATGGCCCTGATCTCGCCCTCGACACCACGCTTCGCCGGGCCCCGCACGAGGATGGCGTCGAAGTTGGCCAGCATGGCGGTGCCGGCTCACGCCTCGATCTGCTCGAGTCGAGATAGCTCGATGGCGATGCGGGTGGAGGTGTGCATGCCGGCATGCACCAGCGCCCTCGGCCGGCGACTTGTAGGACTCGGGTGAGATCGACATACTCTGCTCGACCACGGCGATGCGCGCATGGTGACGCGGATGTCTCGAGCCGCTGATGAGGGTGTCCCAGATGCCGAGATCGGCTGGCGGGGCGGTCGAGCTTCAGCAGGTCGACCAGGATGTCGCTCGACCTTCTGCTCGTGCAGCATGCGCGGGATCTTGTAGATGGAGCCGGCATCCGCACGGAAAATGACGTGATCGACCGGATGTTGGAAAAGAGGGAGATCTTGGCACGCTCGTCGTCGGGGATGCTGCGCTCGGCCCGGCATAGCACCATGTCGGCCTGATGCTGATCTTGCGCAGCCCTGCAGCGAGTGCTGTGGGCTGGTTTTTCAGCTCGCCGGCCGTGCCCAGATAGGGCACCAGCGTGAGATGGCACGAAGCAGGCACTGCCGCGCGCGCTTGAGGCTCATCCGCTGGCGGCTCCTCGAGGAAGGGCAACGATCTCGATGTCGCCCACGGTCGCCGATCTCGACGATGGCCACCCCGGCCTCGGCTGGGTGCTGACACCAACGCCGCGCTCCGACGAAGGCCTGGATTTTCGCTGGTGATGTGCGGGATGACTCTGCATGGTGCGGCTGAGATATCTCCCTGGCGCTCCTTGCGGATGACGGAGTCAGATCCAGCCGGTGGTGAAGTTGTTGGAACGGCGCATGCGTGCGAGACAGGAAGCGCCCGTAGCGGCCGAGATCGAGGTCGGTTTCCTGCACGCCTCGGTGACGAAGACCTCACCGTGCTGGAACGGGCCTCATGGTGCCCGGACTGACGCTGATGTAGGGATCAAGCTTCATCAACGTGACGCTGACACTGCGCGATTCGAGCAGCGCGGGCCATCGAGGCGGGCGGCAATCCCCTTGCCCAGGATGACACTACGCCGCCGGTGACAATACATATATTGGTCATGTATGCCCTTCCGGAAATGGTAGTGTAGCAATGATCGCATGGCTGCCAAAGACGGGCGGCAGGACATGGGTCCCTGCGGGGGCAGTATGCTGCAGGCCGGATCGGATCGCGTGTCCGGCACAGGGAGAAATGTGCGGTGCGGCAGAAGGTGATCGTGCTGGGACAGCTGCTCCCTGGGTGCGGGGAATGCGCGCCATGGCGCCCCGCGACAAGCCTGCGGCCGTGGTCGTTCCATGATGCGGGGAAGATGCCCGTGGTCAGGGATGCCACGGAAGCCGCCAGGGGAACGGCTGGCAATGCCCGCGACCGGTCAGGGAAAAACATTGACCGGCGGGTTTGCGCCGCCGCAAGCCTTCACCGACAATGTGCGCGGCGATGAACTCCGAGGATATGTGAGCGATGACCGAAAATCTGGGAATGGGCATGGGGCAGGATGAGCTGGCCGACGGCATCGAGACGCGATGCCATGGAATCTGATGTCAGGTGGTGGTGGGCAGCCCGGCAGGGGCTGGGCCACGGCCATCCGGGCTGAAGCAGCTGGCAGCCGAACGCAGCGCGGACATCAGCGTCAGCGTGATCGAGAAAGGCGCTGAGGTCGGCGCGACATCCTGTCGGGCGCGGTCGTCGACCCCGGCGCGCTGACGGTTTTGCCGCCCGGCTGGCAGGAGAACGATCCGCCCGCCGCGACGGCGGCTACCACCGACGAGGTGATGTTCCTGCCGGCCGCTCACCAGCTGAAGGTGCCGGTCTGGGCCACGCCGCCGGCCATGCAGAACCATGCGCAACCATCGCAGCCTGGCGCAGCTGACGCACTGGCTGGGCGTGCAGGCTGAGGCGCTGGGGTGGAGATCACCCCGGCTTTCCGCCGCCCGTGCGCTCTACACCGCGGAAGGCCAGGTCCGTGGCGTGGTGACGGGGCGACATGGGTCTGGACCGTGACGGCAGCTCACTCGATGCCTTCCAGCCGGGCATGGAGCTGCTGGGCTGCCATACGGTGTTTGCCGAGGTCTGCGGGCATCTGGGGTCGCCCCTGACTCGAACGTTTCGGCTGGATGCCGACAGCGATCCGCAGAGCTGGTGGCATTGGCATCAAGTGAACTGTGGAGGTCCGCCGGAGCACTCTCGCCCCGGCTGATCGTGCACACGGCCGGCTGGCTGCTCGACAACGCCACCTATGGCGGTGGCTTCATCTACCACTTCGGCGAGAACCGGTGGCGGCGGGATTTCGTGGTCGGGCCCAACTACCAGAACCCGCACTGCCACTGTCTGAGGAGTTCCAGCGCTGGAAGACGCACCTGCTCCTGCGCGGTGGCATGTCTCGAGGCGGCTGGCGGCTGAATACGGCGCCCGGCCATCACGGCGGTGGCCTCAACGCCCCGCTCAGCTGGTAGCTTCCGGGCGGCTGCCTGGTGGGCTGCGATGCGGGCTTTCGAATGCGGCACGCATCAAGGGCACGCATGCAGCCACCAAGCAGCGGTACGCTGGCGGCCGGCGCCCTTGCTGATGCACTGCAGGCAGGCTCGCGCCCATGACGAGCTGGTCGGCTCATCCCGAAGCCTTCCTGGCCTCGTGGCTGCGAAGAACTCCCGAAGACGCGCAACTCAAGGCGGCCAGTGGCAAGTGACTGGTGATGGCACGCTGCGTGCTGGACCAGACGGTGTTCCGCGGCCGGCTGCCGTGACCCTGCACGTGAAGAAACCTGACCATCTCTACCTGAAACCGGCCAGCGAATGCGCCAGCCCATCGAATCACCCGAGACTGACGGCAGTGACCTTCGACCGCCTGTCATCGGTGTATCTCTCGAGGGTCAACCACGGGGAGCAGGAACCGGTGCACCTGCGGCTGAAGGACCCGACGTGCCCACGGCCATCAACCTGCCTGAATATGCTGGCCCGGAGGCACGCGCACGCCCGCCGCCGTGTACGAGTGCTGGAGCACGAGGATGGCTCGGGCTGCGCTCGCAGATCAACGCACAGAACTGTGTGCACTGCAAGACTGCGACATCGGGCGATCCCACCCAGAACATCATCTGGACCCCGCCTGAGGGCGGCGGCGGGCGGCTACAGCAGCATGTAGCGTGGAGGAAAGCTGGCGGCCCGCTTTGTCACCGTGCAGGTCCCACGCCATATGCTGACAGGGCGCCGTGCGCGATCAAGCCTGGCTACCCTGCATGACAGACAGTGCACGACCGGGACATGCAGCTGCACACGGCGCCCATGCGGCCATATCCACGACCACAGCCATACCCGCCGTCGGCCCCGGCAGCGGATCGAGCGCCCCGGAGGGCGCTTTTTCTGTGGCGGCACGTTCCCCGTGACGTGTTTCGCCCGCCATCAGGGCGCGGGCCTGATGGCGCACGCACGGCACACTGGCAGTGGCAGCCACCCGGCGGTGGGCTGCCCCAGCCTGATGCGGCCGCGCGCACCGCCGTCAGTGCGACCGTCGTCGTCGCGCGGGGCCGGATCGGGACCGTGCGGACGCTGACAGCATGGCTGGCACTCCGGCCGGGCTGCCCTGTTGGCTTCGTTGACGACCAGGGCCTCGCCCTTCCAGCAGTGAAACCATTCAGGGCAGATGGCGGACTGTGCGCCATCCGCCGTGGTCGTGGTGACGAACGCGAACCCTGCGCGCGAGCGGCCGCGTCGCGGTCTGAGACGATGCGGACACTCAGCACGTCACCATGGGCCCGAAAACAGGTCGTTCAGCTGCTGGTCCGTGGTGCGCCACGGCAGTTACCGACATAGATCTTGGTGGACATTTGAGGCAGACTCCAGGAAAATGGACGAAACACGCACGCGGCCGCCTGCCGCTCGCGCCTGGGCCAGCAGCAGCATAAACTGGCGCATGCAGGATCTGCCAGCGGCAGGCATCTGCAGGCGGGGTGGGGCCATGATGAGAACGAGCGAGAACAGCCGTCCGTGCTTACGAACGGTAGAGAGCCAGCGCAAGGGACGATGGCAATCTCTGAAGAGAGAGAACCATTTCGCTGCGGAAACGGGATCTGCCGGCCTGGACTCCGACGCGTCTGCAGGCGCCCCGGACGTGAAACATCCGCACCGACAGCACGGGACCGGAAAGAGAACCGCAGCCGCGGATCAGGAACCCGGGCGGCACTGATATGCAACAAGAATCGGCGGCAACGCAATGAGGCTGCGCCGTCGGACCGCCTGAATGTACGACAGACTTGCACGCAAATAAGACAAAAAGCGCGCGCGACCGATTCCGCATTGCCACAATATGGATTGTAACTTTCTTTTTGCGTACCGGAGCTTGAATCCTTCCGACGCGCTGCATGGCGCTGTCCGGCACCTGCCAGGCACATGACACGCAGCTCGCGACACGCCCGGATGCCTCCCTGTGGTGCACTGCGACTTGCCAAGCGGTCGATACTGACGAGAATACAGATGACCGCACTCATGCGATTCCGCCGATGCCCCTCACCCCCGGCAGCGCGAGTGCTCCTGCAGATCCAGCTGCACCTCGAATAGACTGGTTTTCCGCCCACCCGCGCTGAAATTGCTGACGCCCTGGGCTTTCGCTCCGTCAACGCCGCTGAAGACCATCCAAGGCCTCTGGTCCGGCGGCTGATCGAAACTCTGTGCTGGCATGTCGCGCGGCATCCGCTGCTGCCGCCCGCCGAGGCTGAGCTGCAGGCAGCTGGCACGACGGCCCGTTCCCTGCAGTACGGCACAGCGACCAGCGCCGGAGCCGTGACAGACGTGCTGCCCGTGAATCGGCCGGGGCGGCTGATCCCTGGCGCCTGCGCACGGCCCACACGGTGGTGCTGCCGGCGGTAACTGAACGACCGCCACCGGCGTGCCGCTGCGTGGCCGCCCGCCCGTGGGCGCCTCCACCGGTCGCGTTCCCGGGCACCGGCCGCCCCACGCGCAGGCACCCAGCGCACGGGCGCCGGCATGGCAACGGCGCCTGCAGGCCGGTGCCCTGTCCTCGCTGCCCCCTCATCGGCGCGGTGGCGGCCGGGCGGCCGCCTGGCCGTGGAGCACGTGGAGGCCGCCTGCAGCCTGGATGCCAGCCTGTTCGAGCGCCGGGCCCGACTATCTGCTGCGGGTGCAGGGCGACAGCATGCGCGACGCCGGCATGCCTCGACGGCGACCGCTGGCCGTCAAGGCAACCACCGACGCCCACAACGGGCAGATCGATCGGCCCGCTGGGCAACGACGTGACGGTCAGCGCCTGCAGCGCGACGAGCGTCGCTGCACTCTGGCCCTAGCTGCGAAAACCCGGCCCTATCAGCCCATCACGATCGATCCGGCGGTGGAAGAGTTCCAGATCGAGGGTATCGGCGTGGGCTCATCCGGCAGCGGCCGTCACGGCTGCGTCAACAGGCCGGGCACTCCAGGCGTCCGGTGCGGCCCGGCAGCAGGCGGACATTCAGCGTATGCTGCTGGGTGATGCTGGCCGAGCCCAGCTGTGACGGGCAATGGATCCTGCACCTGACGGCCGTCGAAACGCCCCTCCAGCGGCAGGCGGTCGACATCCAGCGCATGCACGATGAACTCGTAGCGGTGCACCAGCGCATCGTCCCATGGCGGGCAGGCGCCATCGTAGCCGTAGTAGCCGCCACCATGTCGTGGTCGGTGGCAAACCACTGCGTGTAGTCGTTCACCTCTGGCGCTGCCATCGGGCAGCTCGGGACCGGGCTTGCTGCGCGGCGAGACCTGGCTGGAATAGGCCCCTCCTCCAGCGCCCGGCGTCCAGCCGGCAGATCGACCAGGATCCAGTGATAGAAATCGGCCCGTGTAGCTCGGCCGGTACCTCGCGGTCTGGATGATTGACATCGTCGGCTTCGACGGCGATCATGGTCGACGCACAGGATGGCAAACGACCGGGTGCCTCGGGCACCTCGTCCCAGGCCAGGTGCGGATTGCGGTTGTCGGCCAGCGCCACCCGGGTGGCAGGATCCGGCCGCGAAGGCCAGCTTCCGGCAGGGGCTACTGGCCGCAAAGGAATCTACTGCGCAGTTTCATCGGTGCTCATCTCCTTTCATCGGTGCCATCTCCCGGAGCGCGTCATGGACCTGGCTCTGCCGGCACGCGGATCGAAAACAGACCCATCGGACGCGTGGCGCTATGGCAACGCCGGCTGGTTGCGCGCCGACGGGGGTCAATTTGAACAAGTTTAGCATTCTGCACGCCTCCGGGTTTTTCCCCGCGCGGACAAAGGGCCCGCAGTTGTTTTAACATGACCGCACACCTCGCATTCCTGTCTGATTCTCTGTTCGGGAGACTACGTCTCATGTCGGCAGACAACGCTCATCATCTTCGGGAACCCGCCACGGCAGACGGCCGGCGCATCGGCCACGCCACGCTGAATGCCCCGGCCTCTGCTGAATGCCCTCGTCGCTGGACATGGTCGAGCAGCTCAACCGCCAGCTCAAGGCCTGGATCCGATCCGGACGTGGTGGCCATCGTGCTGGATGGCGCAGGTGAGCGCGCTTTCAGCGCCGGTGCTGATATTCGCGACCTCTACCATTCCATCCGCGAACACGATAACTGGCCCAACCGCGCAGCATTTCTCTTTACCGAGTGTGCGCTGGACTATCGCATCCATACTCTGTCCAAAGCCCCTGCTCTGCTAGTGGCATCGGGATGGAGGCGGCGGCTGCTGGCGGGCGCCTGCACCCGGTGGTGACGCCGCAGACGCGGATGGCCGCGCTGGAGATCGGTATCGGGCTGTTTCCGGATGTGGGCGGCAGCTGGTCTCCTGAACCGGCTTCCGGGGCGGGCCGGCTGCTGGGCCTGACCGCGGCGCCGATGAATGCCTCGGATGCGCTTTTGCCGGCATGGCCGATTTCTGTCTGACGATAGCCTCGCGGCAGGCCGTGCTGACGACATCCTGCGTCATCGCTGTACCGACACGGCGTGCAAACAAGGCACAGATGACCCGGCTGCTGACGCCCACGAACGGGGAACCAGGCCGAACTGGGCCCCTTCGGCCTGCGCCAGCACTTCGACCTGATCCGCAGACCGTGGGCATGGCTAGCCTGAAGGACACGGCTGAGCGTCTGCTGGCGCTGCCGGTCCAGCTGATGATCCGTGGCTGGCCACGGCCGTGGAGACTCTGCTGGGCAGCCTCACCCTCGGCCGCGCTGGCCTGAGCTGGAGCAGCGCCGTCACCGCTCGCTGGCCGACGTGTTCCGCATCGAATACAACGTGGCTACTCAGCCGCTGCGCGGCGCACGATTTTGCTGAGGGGTACGGGCACTGCTGATCGACAAGGACAAAAAGCCCCAATGGCAGCCGCCCACACTGGATGCGGTGGCATCGTCCTTCATCGAAAGCCACTTCCGCGACCACCACGACGGGACACACCCGCTGTCGGGCTGGCGCTGAGCACCGGACGAGCACCGGGCCAGCACCGGGCGGCGGGCTGGCGCGAGATGGCGCTGAAGCCGGGCAGGCGTCACGCCACTCCGGCGCAGACCAAGCATTGCTTCCGGAATCGTGCCCGGTCCGTGCGTGGCTCAGACTTGCTGTGCCTGTGGGCAGATCGGGCAGCGGATCCTGGTCCCATGTCCGGCATGCCGTCAGAAGAAGCCGACCATGCCGGTTTCGAGCGAATATTCGGCGCCCACCACCAGCAGCAGCCCTCGTGCTCGATCCAGTGTCTCGAGAATGGGCGAGCTGTTTGTGATGCAGGTATTGGCGGCGTTGCGGATGCTGGCACGCACCGCCATTTTTCTTGAGACGTTCCGGGGTCGTGCGCCAGTTCGGTTTCGAGCAGGGCCTCGACCGACGGGCGGATGCGGTCGACCACGGCACGCAGGTTGGGCGAGCGGCCACGGGCGGGCAGTTTCAGTTCTTCCAGCGTGGCAGAGATGGCACCGCAGCTGAATGCCTGAGCACCACCACCAGCCGGGTGCCGGAAGCGTTCGACGGCAAATTGACGCTGCTGATCTGGGACGGGGCGAGGACGTTGCCGGCCACGCGGATGACGAACAGTTCCCCAGCCCCTGGCCGAACACCAGCCTCGCCGAACGCGGGAATCGGGCGCAGCCGATAGCACGGCAAAGGTTGCTGCCCCATGATCAGCTGAGCCCGGCGTGCCTGGCTGCGGCCAGCGCCACGCCTCCCAGGCTGGCCACGCAAACGCCGGCTGCCGCCCTGCAGGATTCTGAGAGCTTGATGGCAGAAATCCGCGGGTGTGGCAGACAGAGCACTGGATCTGCTGATATTAACCCATTCTGCAGGAAGGGATTAGCGGGCCAGGGGAGCATCCATCCCCGCACAGGCCCCTCCTGAGTTATTGCTGTCCGAGCAGAACGTCGAAAACTGCTGTCGGAGGTGCAGCTGGACCGCCATGCGGCGTACCGATACGCCATGGCGGCTGAAAGTTCCCGCCTGGAGCGATCCAGGAAGAACCTGGCCGGAACAAGGCGCATCAACCCGCCCGGAAAGGCGGGATTCCGGCAGCGCCAGGGACGCAGCGACGGCAGGACCTGCGCCGGCGCGTACGCAGCACACCATTGCGGCGGGCCAGCACCGAGGCGCCACCGGCCGCGCAATGAGTCGTAGCCCTGGGCCACGCGGGTGGGCTTGAGCTGGTCGTCGAGTTTGCGTCGGCCAGCTGGCCGAAACCGTTACGCGCCCCAGGCCCAGACACTGCCGTCACGCTGAGCGCCACGGTATGGGCACCACCGGCTGCCACCGAGGTGAAGCCCGTGCCGATCTGCACCGGCGACAGGCGGTCTCTCACGGGTGCCGTCACCCAGCTGGCCCAGCAGGTTGCTCGCCCCAGGCCTCACAGCGTGCCATCGCGATCGGATGGCAAAGGACTGGGCCGTGGCGATGTGACCTGCCAGTTCTCACCGATCTGCACCCGGGCGCGCTGGTCCTTTTTCGTCGCCTGTGCCCAGCTGGCCGCCCCCGCGCGGCCCCAGGCCCACAGCGACCCTTGCGGTCGATGGCCATCGAGTAACCGGCACCGGCGGCCTACGCTGGCAAAGCCCCTGGCCGATCGGGCGTCGGTGGTGACCACCTCCTGCGCGCCATTGCCCACTTCGCCCCAGCGGTTCCGCCCCAGGCCAGCAGCGTGCCATCACGGCGCACGGCCAGGCTGTGGCGGTCACCGGCGGCAATGGCCACGATGTCGCGGGCAATCCAGATGGGGCGGTCCTGCGGGGCGTGGCTGGTCTGGCTCATTGCCCAGCTGGCCGTAGCGGTCGTCACCCCAGACCCAGAGGCTGCCATGACGGCCGAGGGCCAGCGCGTGCGAGCCACCGGCGGCCACGGCCTGATATCACGGCCGGGCGCGGCAGAAAACGGCCATCACGGTCTGGGCGTACGCACGCCCAGCTGGGCTACGGGTGCTGAGGCCGCGCGCCCACAGGCGACCGTCGGCACCCAGCACCAGCGTGAAGTCACGGGCCTGGGCCACGCCGGCCACCCGCCGCGAGCAGACTGGTGGGTACCTCTACGCAGCGGTTCGGCGTCGATGCGCGCTGTGACTGCCGGCTGCGGCGAGGAACTGACGGCGGTGAGCGGCGCCAGTTGCGCCAGCCGCACCCCATTGCCCAGCGCAATCTGGTGCTGAGCAGCGCGGGTCACGGCCAGACCGCTGTACACCCCGTGGCCAGCACACGCTGAGTTTTTGCCGCCAGCAACGCCATTGTCCTGCCCCTGTCTCAACCTACGATGTGCTGGAAGCGGCATTGTGGGTGGCGGCATGAAAGGCGCCGCCGGTGCACCGATGCAGCCCGTTCCAGCGGCGGTACTGGCCAGCCGGCTGGCGTTGCGCGCCTGGGCAGCGACGGCGCGCGGCACGGAAAAACAACAATGGAGGGGGTGGCAGCCGTGGAGCGGCTGGCGTAACTGACATGGCTGGCTGGCTGGCGCAGCCAGTGATTGGCGTAGCTGGTGTGATCGGCGCAGCTGGCGTGACTGGCGCAGCTGGCGTGACTGGCGCAGCTGGCGTGATTGACGCAGCGCTGGCGCGCTTTGGCCCCGCGGTGCACCTCCGGGCAGCTGACGCAACCGCAGTGCGTGACTGCGGTGCGTGGCTGTAGTGTACCGTTGACGGTCGCCCACTGCGCGCCCGCAGCTGTTTGACGAGGTCTCGTAGCCGCCGCGGTTCTCGACGTGGTGTAGCCTTCGGCCGTCAGGGCCTGACGGGCCCGCCTCGGCACGCCGTCCACTCTTGCAGAGCATCACTGGGGTGTTCTTGTCAGGGGCCACGGTGTGGATCTACTGACGATGTCCTCGACTGAATGTTGGGCACCTTCGAGGTGACCGGCCTGGTACTCGGCCGGCGTACGCACGTCGACCCAGACGGCCTTCGCCTCGGTGGCAGCCGGCGACTGTACGGGCCCCCTGGGCAGAAGCTGCGGCGCTCCATGGCCGGCCGGAGCATCGGTACTGCCGGCTCGCGGCGCAGGCGGTGAGAAACGCGTCGCAGCGCAGGCGGTCAGCAGGCGGGAGGGAGCGCGGGAAAGAATCGGCAGCGAGGTTTTCCTTGCAGAAGAAGACGCCGGGCCATCACCTGCAGGCCAAAGCCCCGAAACTGGCGCCTGGCGGCGTCGCCCCGGCGGCGGCAGCCATTGCCAGATTTGACGACAGGAGCAGGCTGGCAGCAGCAGGCACCACCAGCCCGTCGGCGGGTGGCCGGCGTTAGCCATGGTACAGCCTTTGTGCCAGCTGGAACCCGGGTCAGCTACACCTACGTATCCTGAACATGACATTGCCCCACGCAATGCAGCCCCTGCGCGCGGGGCAAGGGAGCCAAAACGCTCGCAGACTGTTGCAGAGGCCCCAGGCGCTCAGGACACCACGTGGGCCAGCCCGCAGGCCAGATCGGCGCAGATGCATCGTCAGGCGATCTCGAGCCCGATGGCCATGCAGCGCCCCTCGCCGATACCGGCGGGCCGCCTTGGCTTCGGGGCTCATTCGGGCGTGCGTCGTACCGCCCGGATGGGTGATGGTGGTCTCTCACGTCTCCGAGGTTGGCCGTGACGGAAATGACGCGACAGCCGTTGACCATACGGCCCGGGCATGCTGGCGCGCCACCCTCGGGCGTATCGCCTGGACCTCGAAGGCCAGCACCGGGCCGAAGCCACTCTGCTGCGACACGGCCAGTGCATGCTGCGGATGGCTTTCCAGACCGGGGTAGAAGACGCGCTTCACGCCCGGCTGGGCTTCCAGCCAGCGGGCCACGGCCAGGCGTTGTCGGACTGGGCACGCATGCGCACCGGCAGCGTCTGCAGGCCACCCAGCAGGGATCCAGGCGTTGAAGGCCGACAGTGCCGGGCCGGTGGCGCAGCACGGGCTCCAGTTTTTCCTTCATGTAGGGGTTGGAGCCCAGCACGGCGCCCCCATCACGCGTCCCTGGCCATCGAGGTACTTGGGTGGCTCGAGTGCACGACTGATGTCCGCCCCCAGCTTCCAGCGGGCTGCTGCAGGCCGGGGTGCAGCGTGTTGTCCACCACCAGCAGGATGCCGCGGTCGTGGGCCAGCCTGGCCAGCGCGCGCGGATGTCGGCGATCTCGGTGGAGGGTTGGCCGGGCTTTTCGACGAACAGGGAAGCGGGTTTCGGGCCGGATGGCGGCCTCCACGCAGCCAGGTGCGTCGATCTTCGCGGTGGTGCGACGTCGTAGCGCCTCGAACAGCCCCAGCACGCTGACGGTGGTACCAAATACGGCCTGCGAACAGACGAGTGTGGTCCCCGCCCCGGTCAGGCTCATGATCACCGCATGGATGGCCGCCATGCCGGACGCAGCTGACATGCAGGATTCTGCCCTTCCAGCGCAGCCAGCCGGTCCTGGAAGACCCGCACGGTGGGATTGCGAAAGCGCGAATAGATGGAGCCATCGACCTCGCCCGCAAACTTGGCCGCCGCATGGGCCGCATCGTCGTGCATGAGCTGGAGCTGAGAGTAGATGGGCTCGGTGTGCTCGCCGCAGGGGCCGAGCGTCGTCAGCCGGCACGGACCGCCAGCGTCTCGGGCTGCACGCCGGCCAGACGCACCTGCCAGGGAGCCCGGCCCGATGCAGCCACTGTCGCATCGCAGGCGGAAGGTGTCGCCTGACACACCTGGGACCGTGTGGCCGGCGGATGTATCACCTGAGACAGCCGGTGCCGCGCGGCCGGCGGAGGATGTACCACCGGAAGCGACCGGTGCCGTATGGCCGGTGGCGGACGCTGCATGGGAAGCGCACCGCGGCAGCGCGGCTTGGCTGGAAGCGGAAGAATCTGCAGACATGATGACAGCGTAAAACGAAGAAAGAGGGTTCAGCGTGCAGGTTACTCCGGAAGCAAACAGCACGCCGCCGCCGATATGCGAAAAACGACTATCAGCACACCATGGAGCGTGTCGCATGAACATTCCCCGACAACCTGGCCTGTCCCCGCTGCAAGCCTGATGGGCCAACCCACCCTCACCCGCCCGGCTGCGGCTGGCCTCCAGCGCAGCCAGCCATCTCGGGCGTGACATCCCGGTGCAGTACATTGGCCGTCGAAGCGAGGAAGACCTCGAACTGGCGGGCGGGGTGCCGGCATCCAGCACGGCCTGTCTCATGGCGTCGATCGACTGGTAGACCAGCGCGTCGGCACCGATGGCCTCGCGGATCTGCTCGTCGTCGCGCTCGTGGGCGATCAGCTCGCTGCGCGTGGGCATGCCGATGCGCCGTACACGTTGGGAAAAACGCACCGGGGGCGGCCGAAGCGAAGAACACCTTGTTGCACTCGGCCTCGCGGGCCATCTGCACGATCTCGCGCGAGGTGGTGCCACGCACGATGGAATCGTCCACCAGCAGCACGTTCTTGCCCCGAAACTCGATGCTCATGGCGTTGAGCTTCTGGCGCACCGATTTGCGGCGTACCGACTGGCCGGGCATGATGAAGGTGCGGCCGACGTAGCGGTTCTTGATGAAGCCCTCGCGGTAGTTCAGGCCCAGCTAGCTGGCCAGCTGCATGGCCGAGGGGCGCGAGGTCTCGGGATGGGGAATGACCACATCGATGTCGCTGGCCTGCATCTGCCGGGCCACTGTTTCGGCCAGGTTCTCGCCCAGCTTCAGACGCACGTCGTGCACCGAGGCGCCATCGATGACCGAGTCGGGACGCGCAAAGTAGACGTACTCGAAGATGCAGGGCGTGAGCGGGCCGGCCTGTTCATACAGGCGGCTGTGGAAGTTGCCGTCCATGTCGATGAACACGGCCTCACCGGGCGCAGATCACGCACCAGCCGAAACCCCATGCCTCCAGCGCCACTGATTCTGGAGGCGATCAGATATCTCGGTCCGGCCATTCGGTGCCCCAGCCACGCCATAGCAGAGCGGCCGGATGCCCAGTGGGATCACGGAAGGCCAGCAGGCCGTAGCCGGAGATCTCGGCCACGCAGGCGCAGGCGCCGCGCACCCGACGATGCAGGTGGCCACGGCCCGGAAAGATGGTGTCCGGGTCGAGCGACACACGCGGGCCTCGTTTGTCCAGCTCGTGCGGCCAGCACGTTGAGCAGCACCTCGAGTCGGAATCGGTGTTGATGTGGCGACGGTCGCGCTGGAACAGCTCCTGCTTGAGCTGTTCGGTGTTGGTGAGGTTGCTGCTGGGGCAAAGGTGATGCTGAATGGCGATTCACATAGAAGGGCTGGGCCTCCTCCGAACAGACGGCCGATCCGGCCGTGGGGTAGCGCATACGGCCGATGCCGGTGTTGCCTGGGAGCGCCCGCATGTTGCGGGTACGAAAGACATCGCGCACCAGGCCACTGTCCTTGTGCACCGCAAAGTTGCGGCCACTGCAGGTGGCAATGCCGGCAGCATCCTGCCCCGGTGCTGCAGCAGCAGCAGTCCGTCATACAACAGCTGATTGGCGGGCGACTGCCCGCACAGGCCCAGGAACTCCGCACATATCGGTCCCCACCTCGATGCAGAAAGGAACGGCTCGACCATCTGCACGGCTGGCAGGCTGCCGCCATCCACCCCTGCCCGGCTGAAAACTGCTGGCAGCGGGTGCTGGCGCCACCCCTGCCGGAATCTGTGGGAGCGCCGTCAGGCCCTCGGGCCCCTGCGCATTCTGCGCCAGGAACTGGAAGCCTACGGCCGAGAGCGCATCCAGCAGCGGCCTGGCGTGCGCCTTCTGCCAGGAGAGCCCCGGGGGCGCCACCCCTGGTTGATGGCATGGTGGCGGCCATGGCCAGCACCATGACGATCACCGCGGCGCGGGCAGCCCCAGGACCGCCCCGAAGAAGCGGTCCAGCCCGCCCAGGCCGATGGCACGCATCGCCCGGCTGACCATGAAGCCCGCCCACTTGCGGAGAATGAACGGCACGAGGAACACCAGCACCTCGAGCACCACCGGCGGTAGCATGCTGATGCCACCCAGGGGCCGGAGCGCACCGGCCACCAGACCGGTGAACAGGAAGCGATACCCAGGCGGCCAGCCCGAATGCCGTGCGGATGAAGCCACGCCACAGGCCCAGGGCGATGGACAGGAGGGCCACCACGCCGATGGTCCAGTCCCAGAGGGTGCGTCGGCAAACCAGGTGGACATGGATGTTCTGCCTCGGGAGGAATGACGGGAAATGGAATGACGAAATGACTAGAGGTGCGATCAGCGCGGCGGGTCACGCCGGCCTGCTTGGCCTGCTGGGCCCGCTCGGCATCTCGCGGGAGCCGAAGGCCGATACGTACCCGGATCCAGTCGGCATTGCCGGACTTGACGGTTTCCTGATAGGCGGTGAAGCCCTGCCCGGCTGACACGGTCGACGGCGGCACGGGCGCTCTTCCACATTGCTGTGGCCCCCACCTGCAGGGAAGCGCCGCTGCTGCTGGGCGGGCGGCGTCTTGCCCCTTGGCCGGGGCGTCCACCTGGTCGATCAGGCGGGCCAGCACGTCAGGGCCGGTCGGCCGGCGCGCGGACTGGCGGGCCTGGGCCATCGGCAGCGGTTTGGGCAGCGGCTGTGCGCCACCGATGTGTTGCAGCAGCGCCCGGCTGGCCGGCTGGGTGCAGCGGCAGCGCTGGGCTGCCTGCGGGCAGCGGCGGCCTGCGCCTCGGCTGCCCGGGCCAGCCGCATGGCGAGCCTCCGCAGCCTGGCGGGGCCGCGGCCGCGCGTGCGGGAAGCATCCGCGTCTGGCCGGTGGCGGCGTCCATCCCTCGCCACCGGCAGCCCTCGTCGGCGCCCAGTCCGGGCAGGCGGGCGCCCGGCAGGTCACTGGTGCCTGCGGCATGGCCTGGGAAGAGCCTCGGGCGGCGGCCCCTCGTCGACCATCACCACCTGATCCGGCATGCTCATGGTGTCGCCGGTTTTGCAGGTGGCGTGACCTACGGACGGTCGGCCCGGGTGGTTTCTGGCGTTTTTCCACCGTCATGGGCGGTGAACGCAGGCCGGTGCGTTCGGACTCAGCAGCATCGGCACGACGATGGCGGCCAGCAGACACAGCGCAATGAGCACCCACCCAGCCGCTGGCGGGCCTTTTCTTCTCGGGAAGCAGCGGATCGGCAGCGGCGTCGGAGCCGGTGCAGGATTTCGGACGCGACATCAGTGTGGGCGGGAGATTTCCTGGGTGGCGTCGTGAAACGCCTGCGGCGGTTCCTGAAGTTGCTCCCTGACCGCCGGCAGGGCCTGCGCAACGGTAACGAACGAGCCAAAGACGAGGATTCTATCATTCAGGTCAGCCTGCCTGCGCGCGCAGACGCAAACCTTCGTCCGGCGTGGTACTGCACACCACAGTCCGGTTGATGCCCTTTTTCGGATCCTTCAGGTCGGTGATGCCCGCAGCATGCAGACAGTCTTCGAGCATCTGCGCACTGGCGCCCGCGGCCCCGGCAGATCGCAGCAGATCCAGTGATCGACATGGCTGCGCAGGTGGGCGATCACGCCGTCGATGTCCTTGTCGGCCATCATGCCGAACACGGCATACGTTTCGGGGTGATAGGCCATGTTGCCCAGGTTGGCCACCAGATGGCCGGCCGCATGCGGGTGTGCCCTACGTCCCAGAATGATGGTCAGCTGGCCCGGCATGACCTGGAAGCGCCGGGAATGTCCACCAGCGCCAGACCACGACGGATGTCCTGCGCCCCCACCGGCAGCTGCGGGGCGCACCGCCTGCAGGGCCGCCAGCGCCGGAGGCATTGAGCAGCTGGTTCATGCCGCGCAGCGCCGGATGAGAGCCAGCCGCTGCGCCGTGCCCCGCGCCCGCTCACGACCACTGCTGACGGTCGCCCGCATAGTTGTAGTCGCGCCCGAGCAGCCACAGGTCGGCACCGATGGTTTCGGCGTGCCTGATCAGGCTTTTTCGGGGGTGCGGATCACTGCAGATGAGCCGGCTCTGCTGGCACGAAAAATATGGGCCTTCTCAGCCCGATGGCCTCGCGGTTGTCGCCCAGCCAGTCGGCGTGATCGATATCGACACTGGTGACGATGGCGCAGTCGGCATCGACCAGATTGACGGCGTCCAGCCGCCCGCCCAGACCGATCTCCATCACCAGTGCATCCAGTGGCTGTCCTGAAAACGCCAGCAGCATCACCAGCGTGGTGAACTCGAAGTACGACAGCGAGACATCACCGCGCGCCAGCTCCACCCGCTCGAACAGTGGCGGCAGCGCCCTCGTCGGACGGTTCCTCGCCATTGATGCGGATGCGCTCGTGGGAGCGGATCAGGGTGCGGCGAGTGTGGCAGCCCACCCGGTAGCCGGCCGCCAGCAGGATGGCTTCGAGCATGGCGCAGGTCGAACCCTTGCCGTTCGTGCCCCACGACGAACCTGACCCCGGGCAGTGAGACACCGAGCCGCCGCCAGACCTGCCCCACCCGTTCGAGCCCCCAGATCGATGGGGCGCACATGGCGGGTTTCGAGCAGCGAAAGCCAGGCATCCAGGGTGGTGGGCAGCGTGAAGGCAGGCATGGTCAGGATCGAACAGAGGACTTTCGGGCGGGAAACGGGCTCAGGCCGGCACCTCGGCCGCCGCGGCCCCAGCGTCCGGCGACAGCGCGTCGGCCGGCGTCTCCGTACCAGCGCCGGCCGCTTCTGCAGCAGCGCCGCCAGGTCGGAGTGTCTCGCGCATGTCCTTGCGATGCACGATCGTGTCGATGGCGCCCTTCTGCAGCAGGAACTCGGCCCGCTGGAAGCCCTCGGGCAGCTTTTTCGCACCGTCTGCTCGATCACGCGCGGGCCGGCAAAGCCCACCAGCGCGTTGGGTTCGGCAATCACCACATCACCCAGGAAAGCAAAGCTGGCCGACACACCGCCCATGGTCGGGTCGGTCAGCACCGAGAAGACCGGCAGCCGCTCCGAGCCCAGCCGGCTCAGCGCCGCCGTGGTCTTAGCCATCTGCATCAGGGACAGCAGGCCCTCCTGCATGCGCGCCCGCCCGAGGCCGCAATGGAGATGAACGGGCAACGCTTCTCGATGGCACGCTCCACGCCCCGTTCGAAGCGCTCGCCCACCACCGAGCCCATCGAGCCGCCCATGGAAGTCGAACTCGAAGCATGCCGCCACCACCGGCCGGCCCTCGATGGTGCCTTCCATCCACCACCAGCGCATCGGTCTCGCCGGGAATTGCTGCTGGCCTGCGACAGGCGGTCGGTGTACTTCTTCGAGTCCTTGAACTTCAGCGCGTCCACCGGCCCGGACCTCCTGACCCAGCTCCTGGCGGCCATCGGCGTCCAGCAGGCGCTCCAGCCGCAGCCGGGCCCGCAGCCGCATGTGATGGTCACTGCGGGGCAGACGTTGAGGTTCTTTTTCCAGCTCGGTGGAGTGCAGCACCGCATCACACGCGCGGGGCACTTGACCCAGAGTCCCTCGGGCACCTGCTTGGCGCGCGACGAACTGTTGGAGCGCTTCAGGCCCAGGGGGCAGGATCTTGTCAAGCCAGCTCATGGATTCTGCTTCCTGTTGGTTGGCAGTAGGGATAGGAAGATGCCGCCCGTGCCGGAACGGCATGGGCGGCATGATAAAAACAGAATCGGGGCCAGCTTCAGGGGATGTGGTGTGCGCGTTCTTCCCTGCAAAACCCTTTGGGCGTGCAGGACAAGGCGGTGAGGCCGCAGGATCCTCAGTGGCCTCGAACAGTCAGGACGCCCAAGGGAATTCCCTTTCGGGCCGACTCCGGCATGACCTGCCGGCGAGGCTCCGGGACAACGTTCTGCACTGCGGCCCGAACGGCATGCCCACCCGCCCCGCGCCGGACGGACCCCGCCGTAGCCCGTCAGACCGACGCTGCGCTTGCGCAGCGGCACGGCGTCGATGGCCTGGCGCACCCCCGGGCCAGCCACGCCTGCGCCCGCTGCAGGCGCACCGGCCGGCTCGCCGGCTTCAGCACCTCGATCAGCCGGCTGCCGATCACCACCGCATCGGCAAAGGCCGCCGTGCGCGGCCGTGGCGGCATCCTGATGCTGAAGCCCACGCCCACCGGCAGGGCGGACGGCCTCGCGGATGGCCGGCAGCGCCCGCGCCACCGCATCGGTATCGAGATGGCCGGCGCCGGTCACACCCTTTGAGCGACACATAATAGACATAGCCACTGGCGATTTCACCCACCAGCCGGTAACGCGCCGGCGTGGAGGTGAGCGCCAGCAGGTAGATCAGGGTCGATCCGGTGACGCCGCAGCGCCGCCGCGTAGTCCTGCGCCTCTTCGGGCGGGCAATCCACCACCAGCACGCCATCCACCCCGGCCTGGGCCGCGGCATCGGCAAAGCGCTGCAGGCCCATGGCCTCGATGGGGTTGCAGTAACCCATCAGCACGATGGGGGTATGCGTGTTCTCGCGGCGGAATTCGGTCACCAGGGCCAGCACCTTCGCCAGGCTCATGCCGGCGGCCAGCGCGTGGTCATTGGCGCGCTGGATGGTGGGGCCGTCGGCCGCCGGGTCGGAGAACGGCACGCCCAGTTCGATGATGTCGGCACCGCCCGCCACCAGCGCCCGCAGCACCTCCAGCGACAGGTCCGGCTGTGGAAAGCCGGCGTCACATAGGGTACCAGCGCAGCCCGGCCGGCCTTCGCCCGTTCGGCCAGGACGGCTGCGATGCGTGGTGAACCATTCTGCCCGGCAACGGCTTCCGGCGTGTGCTGTCCATTGTTGCGTGTATCTGTCGGTGCTCACCCCCACCGCTGGCCGCTCTGCTGGGCCACCGTGTGCATGTCCTTGTCACCCCCGGCCCGACAGGGTTGACGAGGATGATCTGGTCCTTGCCCATGGTGGGTGCCAGGCGTACGGCCTCGGCCAGCGCGTGGCTGGATTCGAGCGCCGGGAATGATGCCCTCGATGTGGCAGCAGTCGCGAAACGCCTTCAGTGCCTGTTCATCGTCGATGGGCACATAGCGCGCCCGGCCAGTGTCCTTGAGCCAGGCATGCTCGGGCCCCACGCCCGGATAGTCCAGCCCAGCCGACACCGAGTGCGTCTCGATGACCTGGCCGTCGGCATCCTGCAGCACATAGGTGCGGTTGCCATGCAGCACCCCGGCACACCACGCTGCAGCGAGGCTGCATGCCGGCCCGAGTCCAGCCCGTGACCGGCCGCTTCCACCCCGACCAGCTGCACGTCTTCGTACGGGATGTAGGGATGGAAGATGCCGATGGCGTTGGAGCCACCGCCCACGGCGGCGATCACCACGTCCGGCTGGCGGCCGGCGTACTCGGGCATCTGCGTCAGGCACTCCTGGCCGATCACGGCCTGGAAGTCGCGCACCATCATCGGGTACGGATGCGGACCGGCCACGGTGCCGATGATGTAGAAAGGTGTCATCGACGTTCGTCACCCACACGCGCATGGCCTCGTTGAGTGCGTCGCTGAGCGTTTTTCGAGCCCGACTCGACCTCCACCACCTTCGCTCCCAGCAGGTTCATCCGGTAGATGTTCTGACGCTGGCGGGCGGCATCGACGGAGCCCATGTACACCGTGCAGTCCAGCCCGTAACGGGCCGCTACCGTGGCCGTGGCCACGCTCGTGCTGGCCGGCACCGGTTTCGGCGATCAGCCGGGTCTTGCCCATGCGGCGGGCCACCAGGGCCTGGCCGATGGCGTTGTTGATCTTGTGTGCACCGGTGTGGTTGAGATCTTCCCGCTTGAAGTAGATCTGCGCCCCGCCCAGCAGCTGCGACCAGCGCCTGGCGTGATAGACCGGGCTGGGCCGGCCCACGAAATGGGCCAGCCTCGTCACGGAACTCGGCCCGGAAATCGGGGTCGCTGCGAAAGCGCTCATAGGCCTCGCGCAGCTCCGCCAGGGCGCTGATCAGCGTTTCGGACACGAATAGCCCGCCATAAGGGCCGAAGTGCCCCGCTTCATCGGGAAAATCGTAGGAAACCATCGTCATCGATCCACGTTCGGAAGAAATAGCCAGGTTCAGCCATCCAGACGGGCCGCATCGGCCCGCAGGAACGCTTCCAGCGAAGTGTGCCATTCTCACGGCGTCCTTCTCCTGGCATCTGCCCCCTGAATACCGCTGGAGACATCGATCCCCAGGGGGTGTACTCTGCGGATGGCCTCACCCACGTTGTCCGGCGTCAGCCCGCCCGCCAGAATGAAGCGCTCGTCGGGAGACACCAGCGAGGTGTAGGGACTGTCGGGCTCGTGACGGGCGCGCACCAGCTCCATGCTGTCGAGCACCGTCCAGTCGAAGGCGGCCCCACTGCCCCCGAAACCCGGCCCGGCACTGTCCAGCAGGCAGCTCTCGGCCCCCGAGGCCACCATCAGCGCATGGGCCAGCATCACTGGTCGGCCGGCACGCGACCGCGCTCCAGCAGGGCATTCCAGTCGGCCGCATGAGCCCGCGCCGGTGTATGGGACGACCTGTTCGCCCACGACGTCCTGCACGCGGGAAGATGCCCGCAGTTCTTCGGGTGTGCCGCCCACCCGCAGTGCCTTCCAGTACGGAATGCGCCGCGCCCGCAGCGGGCGGAGATCGTCCGGGGCTCGTCCCTGGGCCTGCACGACGTCCAGCCCCACTTGGTCGACGGTGGCGATCACCTCATCCATGGGTGCGTTGACGAAAAGCCCCACGGCGCGGACGGGAAGGGCAGCCGGCGGCGCAGACGGGCAGCCTCCTCGGCGCGATATACCGTTTGCTGGGGCCGTAGAAGCCGAAGCCGATGGCATCGACACCGAGGGCGACAGCGGTATCGACATCCTGCCTGCGGACGAGGCCGCAGAATTTGACGCGAGGTGCGGAGGGGCATGGTGAGTGAGGGGCGTTACACGGCAAGAGAGGGACTATGGTGGCGGGAACAGGGGAGACCTCATGGAAGACAGCTTTGCTGGCGGGCCCCCGGACTGCGGAAGACGGCTTCGAGAGGGGCGCCGTCCGGAGGGAGAGCCTCCTGCGGCTCAACGTTCAATGAAGTTTTGTTGCCCACGACCCGCGTCGTGGTCAACAAACCTTCATGCCTGTAGAGCGTGTCATGGACTCGTTCGTCCCCGCGCTGGCTTCGAATCCGTGTGCTGACAAGGCGCACTGCGCAGGCAAGGCTGGCGCCTTGCTAAGCAGGGCAACGCCGGCAGCGCACGGATTCGAGCCAGCCTGAGAAACTCTTGGGCGCGCATGACTGCGCTGGCAGCGCCTTGAAGCCATTAGATTCTGCGGCCCTGCCGCCTTGTCCTGCACGCCCAAAGTTTCGCGGGGACGAACGAGCCCATGACACGCTCTCGCACTTCCCTGACAACCGGGCTGCGCCCGCCCGTCAGGAAGTGTTCACGGCTACCACGAAATCGCCGCAGGAGACTCCCCCTCCGGACGGCGCTTCACAGGGTTCGCGCATTGCGACTCTGAACAGGAAGGACAACCAACGAGGCAAACAGATCGGAATAATGCGATTTACACCCCCGCGCAGGTGCGGCGCACTCGAGATCAGCCCGGCCAGGGACAGCGGTTCGTCGCCCCGGCCCGGGAAGGACCACGGGGATCTCGTAGCGTACGGAGGCCAGGTACAGGGCCGCCGGCTGCGAGGTGAGGCGCACCGGCCGAACGGGAACGGGCGGCCAGCACCTCGGCCAGCCAGGAGACCGGGCGGCGGCCATCTCCCACGTAGACCAGCGAGCCCACTGAGGTTGCGCACCATGTGATGCAGGAAGGCATTGGCCGTCAGGCGCATCAGGATGAAGCCACCATGGCGTTCGATGGTCCAGTCTTCCAGCGTGCGGACCGGGGTGGCCGCCTGGCATTCGGCCGCCCGGAAACTGCTGAAATCGTGCGTGCCCAGCAGGGTGCGGGCAGCCTCCCGCATGCGCACACCCACATCCAGCGGGCGATGCGTCCACCCGGCCCGCCCCTGCCACAGCGGCGGCGCCACCGGGCTGCCGATCAGCACATACCAGTAGGTGCGCGCCCGCGCCGAGAAACGCGCATCGAAATCGGCATCGGCCGGAATGGGCACGGCCCAGCGCACCGCCACCGTATCGGGCAGGTGCGCATTGGCACCCCGCACCCAGGCCGTCGGTGGCCGTGCCACCGGCGAGGAAAACTCGATGATCTGTTCGAGCGCGTGCACCCCCGTATCGGTGCGCCCCGCGCACCGCACCCTCGATGACCCTGCCCCGCAATGGCCGACAGTGCACGCTCCACCGTCGTCTGGATGGACGGTGCCAGCCCCGGCTGTACCGGCTGCTTCTGCCAGCCACAGAACCCCGACCGTCATACGACACGCCGCACCCAGCGGTGGCGCGCCTCCCTGTCTCCATCCTGCAAGGGCGACACCGCATGCGCGTTCTCCTGGAACGGAGCGGTCCGCACCCCATCCCCGGGCGGTGTCATGGACACGGGCGCAACGGCAGACACATTGGCAGTCACATTGCAAGGATCATCAGCCTGACTCATGGTTTCGGATGATACCGAACCCCGCCCATCTTCCCTCACGAGATCAGCCCGGACAGGCGAAAGGATCTGTCGCACCATCGCACACCAGCCGCCTCCGTATCGAGCCGCAATATCCAGACCCGCGAAGCACCGTCCGGAGCGTGTGCCTCCTGCGGTGATTTCGTGGTAGCCGTGAATACTTCCTGACGGGCGGGCGCAGCCCGGTTGTCGGAAGTGCGAGCTGTCATGGACTGTTCGTCCCGCGCTGGCTTCGAATCCGTGTGCTGACAAGGCGCACTGCGCAGCAAGGCTGGCCGCCTTGCCAAGCAGGGCAACGCCGGCAGCGCACGGATTCGGAGCCAGCCCGAGGGAAACCCCTTTGGGCGCGCATGACTGCGTTGGCAGCGCCTTGAAGCCATTAGGATTCTGCGGCCCTGCCGCCTTGTCCTGCACGCCCAAAGGGGGTTTCTCGGGGACGAACGAGCCCATGACACTCTACAGGGCATGAAGCTTTGTTGACCACGACGCAGGTCGTGGGCAACAAAACTTCATTGAACGTATGAACCGCAGGAGGTCACGCGCCGGACGGTGCCCCTCGAAGCCGTCTTCCGTGAACCGAAGCCGTTTTCCGTGAACAGAAAGCCTTCCTCCCCCAAAAACGAAAACCGGCCCGGGCATCCTTCACGGACCCCAGGGCCAGCCATTCGGGCACAGCCCCACCACAGGGTGAGGGCCTCTCACCAGCCAATCACAGATCGGCCAGCAGATCCCGTGCGCGCTGCTGCGAAGCGTCACCGCCCTGCAGCACCTCTTCCAGCAGCTCGCGCGCCCTTCCTTGTCACCGATCTCGACATAGGCCGAGGCCAGATCCAGCTTCGAGGCCATTTCCTGCCACTGGCTGGAGGCCGCACCGCTCATCGTGATCGGACCCGAGATCGTCGACGGCGACAGATCCAGACCGATCGAACCCAGATCGGAAGCACCCTGTGTATGGTCGCCCATGTCCAGCGACTCGGTGATCGTCGTGTCGATGTTCAGATCGGTCACCGTGCTCGGACCATCGTCCATGTCCAGCGGCGCATCCAGATCCAGCGACGGCAGCTCCACACTCGGCATGGCCGACAGCGGGCCCGAACGGGTCGACTGGAAGGTGGCCGCCGGCTGGGCCTCGCATGCGCCGTTTCCTCGTGCGCCTGGGCCGTTGCGGCACCCTCGAACTGCAGGCCGTTGTCCTGTTCGGCCGGCTGCGCAGCCTCGGCTTCCTGGGCGGCCGGCTCGGCCACGGCGGCGGCACCCTGCCACACCGGCGGCGGCCGCGGCTGCCATGCCGGCCATGCCCGCATCCGATCCAACCGTCGTGTGCGAAGCTGCGGCCGACGAACCGTCACCGTACAGCGGATTGTCCGGATCCAGCGCAGCACCCATGCTGGTCACACGCGACCATTCCTCGTTCAGGCCACCGGTCATGTCGTGCATCTCGCGCGCCATCTGGCTGAACGCCACGGTGTCCTTGCGGCCGGAGAAGATTTCCAGCAGCTTCAGGCGGATGGCCTGGCGCTCGGGCTGGCGTTTCAGCGCCTCGCGCAGGATTTCCTCGGCCTGGGTCTCGCGACCGTAGGGCGATGTACACCTCGGCCTCGGCAATCGGATCGACCTCGGTCGGCGTGGCTTCGCTGATCGTGGTGATCTGCGTGCTGGCACCGGTCATGGTGTCGACGCTCTGACCACCGGTGGTACCGAACAGCGAGTTGGCGGTGAACTCGTCGGCGCTGATGCTGTCGGAGAAGCCGTCATCCTCGCGGCGGCGGCGACGCATCATCCAGAAGCCCAGACCGGCCACCACGGCAGCCACGCCCAGACCCGGCAGCAGCATCGAGTTCTGCGACAGACCGTCGATGAAGCTGCCCTCGCCGTCGCGCTCGCCCTCGTTGACCGGGAGCGGGCTTGGGGCATGTTCTCGCCATGCTTCTCGGTGTCGGCGCGCCGGTCACCCGTTCGACCTCGGCCTTGGCATCGGCAGCAGCCTTCTCGGCAGCCGATTTCTCGTCACCACCAGACTGCTGGTCCTTGCCATCGGCAATGGCCTTGGCGTCAGCCGTGGCTTTCTCGGCAGCGGCCTTGTCTGCTGCAGCCTTGTCAGCAGCAGCCTTGTCGGCAGCAGCTTTCTCGGCGGCGGCTTTCTCGGCAGCAGCCTTGCCGGCGGCCTGTTTCTCTTCGGCAGCCTTCTTCTCGGCCGCCGCCTTGTCTTCGGCCGCTTTCTTCTCGGCCGCCAGTTTGTCGGAGGCGGCCTTGGCATCGGCTGCCAGCTTGTCGGCAGCAGCGCGGGTCTGGGCGGCTTTCTCGGCCACGGCCTTCTCGGCAGCGGTCTTCGCCTCGCCCGCCTTGTCGGTCACCTGGCCAGCGGCTTCGCGGGCCTTGTCGGCCGCCGCCGTGGCAGCCGCGGCCACCGTGCCGCTCACCTGGGCACCGGCCGCACGGGCCTTGTCCAGCTGGGCCTGCAGGTCGGCCAGCGACTTGTCCTTCAGCTCCAGCATGCTCTTGAGCGCGCCGACGTTCTTTTTCCAGCTCGGCAATGCGGCTGTTGGCCTCTTTCAGAGCCGCGTCGCGGGCGACCTGGGCCTCGGCGTCACGCACGCCCACGCCCCTTGCCGTCCTTCGTGCCTTCCGAGCGGCTCAGCTCCAGGCGGTCGCTGCTGCCTTCGGCGCCATTGCGGGCGTCATCGACCTGGGCCGAGACGGCGCCGCTGGCCGTGGTGCCGCCCGTATTGGACTTGACCTCCGGCACCGCACCGGCCATCCGCTCCCTTGTAGGTGCGGAAGTCGCGGGCGGCCATGCGCAGCTGGCGACCGGCCTCGGCGCTGTCGATGGCAGCGATCTCGCCTTCCGACGGGATGGTCAGCTCTGCGGCCTTCGCGAATCAGGTTGGGGTTGTTCTGGATGAACGAATTGGGGTTCGTGCGGTAGATGGCCACGATGGTCTGGTCCAGCGTGGCGCTGGCCGGACGGACACGCCGGGCGATCATGCCGAGCGTCTCGCCCCGGCCCACCGTCACCACACCGCCCTCGGACTGGGCATCCCGGCCGGCAGGCCCCTGGGCGGCAGCCTCCTTCTGGGCATCGCTGCCGGCGCGGGCACCCTGCTGGGCGTTGCGGTTGCTGCTGACCAGCCTGCCGGTGGACGGATCGAGGGTGCGCACGGCACCATTGTTGCCGGCGGCTGCGCCCGTGGCGCCCGATGCCGTGGCAGCACCGGCTACGGGCGCATTGCCCGAGCGGCTGGCCTGGCTGGCCTTCTGCTGGACCGGAGGATCCAGCAGGAACGTATATTCACGGCTGAAGGTACCCGAGGCCCAGCTCAGCTCGACCACCAGATCGACGAACGGATCGTTGATCGGCTTGCTGGAGGTGACCTTGATGAAGTAGCGGCCGCCCCGGTTCTCGACGGCCATGCGCACGCCGGACAGGGGCTTCCTTGTACTGCAGGCCCACACGGCTGAACGCCCTCGGGGGAGGCGATCTTGGCGGTGAGGGTATCGGCCCTCGTCGGCCGAGACGGCAGTGACCTCGACCTCGGCGCGCAGCGGCTGCCCCAGGGCAGACTGGACCGTCAGACGACCAAGACCGGCAGCCTCGGCGGACGGGACGCCACCACCGGACAGGACCGCCAGCGCAACGGCAACCGCAGCCGCGACCTGGCTGCGCCCGGAGCCACCAGACGTCATGGAATGCTTTTTACTGCGGGGCTGTTCAGACAAGGTACCACCTCTTACAGGACTTGGAACGAAACACACTTTCTGAAAGACCGGCCACCCTCTCGCTTCGTGCGATTCCGGCGGCCGGCAGGTCAAAAACTTCGGTTGATTGGACGGATCACTGTGCAGCCAGCGGGCGCTCAGCACGATTCTCAGCATCCGGCGCAGCGGTTCGGCAGCCCCCCACAGCAGCTGGTCGCCAACCGTGAAGGCACTGAGGTAGCCCTTGCCGAGCTTGAGCTTGCGCAGGCGGCCGATCGGCACGTCCAGCTTGCCGGTCACGGCCGTCGGCGTCAGTTCTGCCAGCGTTGCCTCACGATCGTTGGGCACCACCTTCACCCAGTCGTTGGCACCGGCCAGCATCTCTTCGATGGCCGGCAGCGGCAGATCCTCGCGCAGCTTGATGGTCAGAGCCTGGCTGTGGCAGCGCATGGCGCCCACCCGAACGCAGATGCTTTCGACGGGGATGTGACCGTCATCCGTCCGGCCCAGCATCTTGTTCAGCTCGGCGTCGCCCTTCCACTCCTCGCGCGACATGCCATCGCCCAGATCCTTGTCGATCCAGGGCAGCAGGCTGCCAGCCAGCGGATGGCCAAACTGTTTGACGGGAAATCCGCGCTGCGCATGGTTTCGGCCACCCGACGGTCGATGTCCAGGATGTTCGATCCCGGATCCGACAGTTCGGTTGCCACCGATGCGTGGATTGCGCCCATCTGACTGACCAGCTCCCTCATGTGTTGTGCACCACCGCCAGAGGCGGACTGATAGGTCATTGCAGAGACCCACTCGACCTGGTCTGCCTGCAGCAAACCGCCGAGAGCCATCATCATCAGGCTAACCGTGCAGTTACCGCCAATGAAATCCCTGATTACCGGTTTGTATGGCCGCATCAATGACATGCCGGTTCACCGGATCCAACACGATCACGGCCCGTTTGTCCATGCGCAGGGTCGAGGCGGCGTCGATCCAGAAACCCTTCCAGCCGGCCTCGCGCAGCTTCGGATGCATGTCCGTCGTGTAGTCGCCACCCTGGCAGGTCAGGATCACATCGAGCTTTTTCAGGGCATCCACATCATGGGCGTCACCCAGCGGCTCGGTACCCATCGGGGCCTTGCCACCGGCGTTGGACGTGCTGAAGAAGACCGGCTCGAAAAGGTCGAAATCCTTCTCGGCGCGCATGCGGTCCATCAGCACCGACCCCACTCATGCCACGCCAGCCCACCAGGCCTACCCTGATATTTCCTGCTCGCGATCTTTCCTGTTCCCTGCTTGGTCGAATCCGGCCTGCCCAGCGGCAGGACCGGCACTGCAGTTTCATGCGGTGATGCACCGGAAACATTCCGTGTCATCACCCTGACAAATGACCTGCTCGTCGATGGGCGCGGCCACAGCAGGCGCCCATTACAACATTTTCGGCGCGCGAACGCTGCGCGCCGTGGCCTTTACAACAAATAAATATCCTGCCCATGACTGCGCGCAGGAGCGTCCGCCCTGACCTGCCGGATGGTGCCAGTACCGGATGGTGCCAGTACCGGATGGCACCTGCACCGGATGGCACCGCACCGGATGGCGCCTGCGCCGGAAGGCACCTGCCCTGCACCCCTGCCCGCCTGCCGGAAAGCAGCGGACGACACGAACGGCCATGTCATCCGCCGGCGATGCCGTGCACCCTCAGAGGGCTGCCACCACGGCGTCACCCATTTCGGAGCAGCCCAGCACCTTCTCGCCCGGCCGGGCAATGTCGGCCGTACGGGCGCCGGCGGCCAGAACCTTCCGCACCGCCTGCTCCACACGTACCGCAGCGGCCTCCTGGTCGAGCGAATAGCGCAGCAGCATGGCCAGCGACAGGATCGTGGCCAGCGGGTTGGCCCTGGTTGGTGCCGGCGATGTCGGGTGCCGAGCCATGGATGGGCTCGTACATGCCGAAAACCGCTGGCATTGAGCGAGGCCGAGGGCAGCATACCGATGGAGCCGGTCAGCATGGAGGCGGCATCGGACAGGGATGTCGCCGAACATGTTGCCGGTCACGATGACATCGAACTGCAGCGGACGACGGATGAGCTGCATGGCAGCGTTGTCGACGTACATGTGCGACAGTTCCACATCCGGATAGTCGCGGGCGACTTCCGTCACGACATCGCGCCACAGCTGGGTGGTTTCCAGCACGTTGGCCTTGTCCACCGAGCAGACCCGGCGGTTGCGCTTGCGGGCAGCCTCGAAGGCCCAGCGGGCAATCCGCCGGATCTCGGACTCACTGTAACGCATGGTATCAAAACCTTCACGTTCCCCCGCGTCATTCAGCTACATGAATGCCCCGCGGTTTTCCGAAATAGATGTCGCCCGTCAATTCTCGCAGGATCAGCAGATCCAGCCCGGCCACCAGGTCGGGTTTGAGCGGGCTGGCATCGGCCAGTTCCGGATAGACCAGCGCCGGACGCAGGTTGGCGAACAGATCGAAGTGCTTGCGCAGGCGCAGCAGCCCCTGCTCGGGCCGCGAGGGACGTGGCAGCGCATCGTATGCCGGGACCGCCCACTGCCCCGAACAGGATGGCCTGGGCCGATTCGCAGACCTTCAGCGTGTCGTCGGGCAGCGGATCGCCCTTGGCGTCATACGCCGCCCCGCCGACCAGGGCACTTTCGGTCTGCACCTCCAGCCCGTCGCGCACCAGCACGTCCAGTACCCGCACGGCCTGCGCGGTGATTTCGGGACCGATGCCATCACCGGCCAGCACCGCAATCTTCTTCGTCATGTCCTGCGGATCCTCAAAAACGGACAGGAAGGCCGAAACGCCGCACGGCCGGGTGCCCTGAAGCATCCCGTTGCCGTGAAGCGTCCGCCTTCCTGTCCTGGTTGCCTTCATCGCACGGCGCGCACGATGTCGCCGGGTGTGGTCCCCTGAACCATGTCCGGTCGCCCCCGTCACGCGACGCGCACGCAGCCGCCCTGCCCCGTCCACATGACGGGGGCCTCACGGCCGGCTGTCCGCCCCTCACCGGCCCAGACTGGCCTGCAGCCAGGGCTCGGCCTGGAAGCTGCCGGGCCTCGTAGGCCCGGATGTCGTCGGCGTGCTGCAGCGTCAGCCCGATCTCGTCCAGCCCGTTGAGCAGGTTGTTCTTGCGGAAGGCATCGATCTCGAAGGCGCCGATCACCTCGCCCTGGGTGGTGGTGACCACCTGGTTGGGCAGATCGATGATCAGCTCATAGCCCACGAAGGCCTTCACGTCGTCGAAGATGCGCGACACCTCGCGCTCGCTCATCTTCAGCGGCAGCAGCCCGTTCTTGAAACAGTTGTTGTAGAAAATGTCGGCAAAACTGGGGGCGATGATGCAGCGGAAAACCGTAGTCGTCCAGCGCCCAGGGGCGTGCTCACGCGACGAACCACAGCCGAAGTTCTCGCGCGCCACCAGAATGGACGCGCCCTTGTAGCGCGGCTGGTTGAGCACGAAATCGGGGTTGATAGGCCGCGTGCTGTTGTCCTGCCGGGCTCGCCCACGTCCAGATAGCGCCATTCGTCGAACAGGTTGGGGCCCGAAGCCCGAGCGCTTGATCGACTTCAGAAACTGCTTGGGATGATGGCATCGGTATCGACGTTGGCCCGGTCGAGCGGGGCCACGATGCCGCGATGCACGTTGAATACCTTCATGCCAGCCTCCGCACGTCCACGAAATGTCCGAACACGCCGGCCGCAGCCGCCATGGCTGGGCTGACCAGATGGGTACGTCCACCGGCCCCCTGCCGCCCCTCGAAGTTGCGGTTGGAGGTGGAAGCACATCGTTCACCGGGGTCGAGCCGGTCGGCGTTCATGGCCAGGCACATCGAGCAGCCCGGATCACGCCATTCGAAGCCCGCCTCCCTGAAGATGCGGTCGAGCCCTCGGCCTCGGCCTGGGCCTTCACCAGCCCCGAGCCGGGCACCACCATGGCCAGACGGACATTGTCGGCCCGGCGGCGACCACGCACCACGGCAGCGGCAGCCCGCAGGTCCTCGATGCGAGAGTTGGTGCACGAACCGATGAACACCTTGTCCACCTGGATGGACGAGATGGGCATGTTGGGCTGCAGGCCCATGTACTGCAGCGCGCGGGCCATGCCCTCGCGCTTGACGCTGTCCTTCTCGCGGTCGGGGGTCGGGCACGCGCTCGTCCACCGCCACCACCATTTCGGGAGAGGTCCCCAGGTGACGTAGGGGCGCAGCTCGGCCGCGTCCATCCGCACCACCAGGTCGAAATGGGCCCCGGATCGCTGTGCAGCGTGCGCCAGTAGCGCACGGCCACCTCCCAGTCGTTGCCCTTCGGCGTCATGGGCCGGTCGCGCAGGTAGGCCAGTGGTAATGCCGTCGAAGGCCACCAGGCCGCTGCGTGCTCCGGCCTCGATGGCCATGTTGCACACGGTCATGCGCCCTTCCATCGACATCTCGCGAAACACCGAGCCGCCGAACTCGATGGCATAGCCGGTGCCGCCCGCCGTACCGATGCGGCCGATGATGCCCAGCGCCACGTCCTCGGGCGTGACGCCCGCCGGCAGCCGGCCATCGACCTGCACCAGCATGTTCTTCGACTTGCGGGCCACCAGTGTCTGCGTGGCCAGCACGTGCTCGACCTCGGAGGTGCCGATGCCATGGGCCAGCGCCGCAAAGGCACCGTGCGTGCTGGTGTGGGAATCACCACAGACCACCGTCATGCCCGGCAGCGTGGCCCCCTGCTCGGGACCGATGACGTGCACGATGCCCTGGCGCCGGTCGGCAATGTCGAAATAGGGTCACGCCGTAGCGACGGGCATTCTTGCCCAGTGTCTCGACCTGCAGGCGCGCCACCGGGTCGGCAATGCCGTGCTCGCGGCCGGTGGTGGGCACATTGTGGTCGACCACCGCCAGATTGGCATTGAGCCGCCACGGCTGCCGGTGCGCCTGCTCCAGCCCCTCGAAGGCCTGCGGGCTGGTCACCTCGTGCAGCAGGTGACGGTCGATGTAGAGCAGAGCTGCTGCCATCGGGCTCGTTGCGGACGACGTGTGCATCCCAGAGCTTGTCGTAGAGTGTGCGGGCAATAGGTTCCATTTTCCGATTATGCCATGCCGATCGATAAATTTAGCAAATGGTGAGTGGACATGACGAACATGGTTCCGGAGGCCGGGTATGTTGCATCATGTTGCAGACCAGTGGCTGCCGGAGGTGCTGCAGGCACCTCTGTCCAGACCAGGGTGGATGCGATTCAGCGGCCGACGGGCCAAGGGCCACCGGCCCTGTCGCGTCCCCTGTGGCCGGGCTTCCGCATCGGGCCTCCGCACCGAACTTCCGCACCGAACTGCACCGAACTTCACCGCGCTTCTGCATCAGCTTCCCGCATCGGGTTCCTGCACGGTTTTGCCCACCCCTGCCCCCGGCATCGCCCTGGTGGCCACCCGCCGTCCCCTGCGTAATCCCGGCGGAAAGCCCCTGCCCGGCATGCTCAGGGATGTGCCCGCTGGTACAGCGGCAGCACCCGTCCGGAATAATCCTGCAGGTCCCTGATGCGGGTGCTGGCCGACGGGTGCGTGGACAGGAACTCCGGCGTGCTCCGCCCCTGGCTGGCCGAGGCCATCTTCTGCCACAGCGTGATGGCCGCCCGCGGATCGTAACCGGCCCGGGCCGCCAGCTCCACGCCGATGCGGTCGGCCCTCGGTTTCGTGCGTGCGGCTGTTCTTCAGCCCGAAGGTGGTCTGGTCAGGCCAGCCGGCCCATGTCGGCCCCGGCATTGCCCAGGCCCATGCCGGCCGCGCCCACGTTGATCAACAGCCCGGCCGTGGCCTGTTCGGAGGCGCGCTCGCGGGCATGCTCGCGCAGCGCATGGGCGATCTCGTGGCCCAGAATGGCGGCCAGTTCGTCATCGGTGAGCTTGAGCTGGTTGATGATGCCACTGTACACGGCAATCTTGCCGCCGGGCATGCACCAGGCATTCAGCTCGTCCGACTGGATGACGTTGACCTGCCAGTTCCACTTCAGCGCATCCGGCCGGAAGGCCCCCACCTGCGGAATGATCCGTCCGGCCACGTTGCGCACCCGGGCCGTCATGGCCGGATCGACGTTGAGTGCATGTTTCTGCTGGGCGCCCTGCATGACCTCGGCGTAGGCTACCTTTGCACTCTCTTCCAGCTGTGCCTCCGACACCAGCGGTGACATGCGCTGCTTGCGGTTCAGGCCAATGGCCCCCTCGCCCGTCGTCTGCACGGTGGTACAGGCCACCACGGCGCCGGCCAGCAGGGTAGCGCCCAGCGCCTGCAGGGCCACGCGCCGCAGGGCCAGCAGGCCACACGCCCGGCAGCTGCTGCGCCGGGGGTCGAACGGATGGCTTCGGTCAACTTGAATGCTGTACGCATGTATGTCCCGGGTTGAAATGAATTGCGAAAATGGCGGTGCCTTATACGGCCGCGGCCGGCGCCTGCGCCGCAATCGGCGCCAGGCCCGAATCCACGTCGGCACACTGGGCCCGATGCAGCAGGCAGTGCTCGATCAGCACCAGCGCCAGCATCGCCTCGGCAATGGGGGTGGCCCGGATGCCTACGCAGGGGTCGTGCCGGCCCAGCGTCTGCACGTGCTGCGGATGACCCTGCCGGTCGATCGAGCGGCGCTCGATGCGGATGCTCGACGTGGGTTTGATGGCCAGCGACACGCGGATGTCCTGCCCGGTGGAAATGCCGCCCAGCACCCCTGCCGGCCTGATTGCCGACGAAGCCAGCCGGTGTCAGTTCGTCACCGTGCACCGAGCCCTTCTGCGTCACCGCACCGAAGCCGGCACCGATCTCCACGCCCCGCACCGCATTGATGGCCATCATCGCGTGGGCGATGTCGGCGTCCAGGCGGTCGTAGAGCGGCGCGCCCAGCCCCACCGGCACGCCCGAGGCCTCCACCTCGATGCGGGCACCGATGGAATCACCCTCGCGGCGCAGCGCATCCATGTATCACCTCCAGCTCGGGCACCCGGTCGATGTCGGCTGCGAAGAAGGGTTCTGGTGCACGTCCTCCCAGCGTCTGAACGGCACGGCGATGTCCCCGAGCTGCGACAGGTAGCCGCGGATGCGCACGCCGTGCCGTTCGGCCAGCCACTTGCGGGCCACGGCGCCGGCCGCCACCAGCGGAGCCGTCAGCCGCGCTGACGAACGTCCGCCGCCACGATGGTCGCGCAGGCCGTATTTCTGGAAATAGCTGTAATCGGCATGGCCCGGACGGAAGGTATCGGCCAGGTTGCCGTAGTCCTTGCTGCGGGCGTCCTGGTTGCGGATCAGCAGCGCAATCGGCGTGCCGGTGGTAACGCCCTCGAACACGCCCGAAAGGATTTCCACCGCATCGGCCTCCTGGCGCTGCGTCACGTGCCGCGACGTGCCCGGCCGGCGCCGGTCCAGATCGGGCTGGATGTCGCCCACGTCCAGCGCCATGCCCGGCGGGCAGCCGTCGATCACGCAGCCGATGGCCGGTCCGTGCGATTCCCCGAAGGTCGTGACGGCAAACAGCCGTCCCAGTGTGTTTCCTGCCATAACCTCTCTACCTGTCAGCCTCGTTGCCTGTCAGCCCCCGAAAAACTCGCCCCCAGACCCCAGGGGACCATCTCACGACACGTACCGCCCCACCCGCGCCGCGATCTCGCCGGCCGGGAGCTGGGCCAGCATGGCGTCCACCGACGGCGTCTGCTCGACGCCGAACACCATCAGCCGCAACGGTACCGCCAGCTGCGGCATCTTCAGCCCATGATTTTTCAGGACCGTCTTCATCAGCGCGCCGATGGCCTCGCGGTCGCCCGCCACGGCCGGCAGCCCCGCCATGAATTCGGCCACGGCCCAGCCCTCACGGCATCGGTCAGTTTCTGGGCCAGCACGGCCGCATCCGGGGCCGGTGGCGCGAAGAAATGGGCCACCCGAGTCGGTCAGCACCACCCAGGTGGGCGAACGGTCCTTCCAGAGCGCACACATCGCCGCTAGCCGGTCATCCGGCACGGGCTGGCACCCAAAACCGCCGGCACGCCGCGTGCCTGCAGGCGCCTGCCGACCTCCGCCGCCAGTTCGGCATCGGGCAACGCCTTCAGGTACTGCTGGTTCACCCAGCGGAACTTGTCGAAATCGAGCTGTGCCGGCGACACCGACAGGTGCGAACCATCGAACCATTCGATGAGCTGCTCGCGCGAGAAAAAGCTCATCGTCCCCATGGCTCCAGCCCAGCCGGGCCAGATAGTTGATGATGGCATCGGGCGGAAGCCCTCTTCCTGGTACTGCAGAACCGACACCGCCCCATGCCGCTTGGACAGCTTCTGCCCGTCCGGCCCGTTGATCATCGGCAGGTGGCTACAGACCGGGGGCTCGGCCCCCAGCGCGCGCAGGATGTTGATCTGCCGCGGTGTGTTGTTGACGTGGTCATCGCCGCGGATGACGTGCGTGATGCCCATGTCCAGATCGTCCACCACCACACAGAAGTTGTAGGTGGGCGTGCCGTCCGAGCGGGCAATGACCAGATCGTCCAGCTCGGCATTGCCGATGCTGATGGTGCCCTTGACCATGTCGTCCCAGCTCACCACGCCGTCGTCCGGGTTGCGAAAGCGCACCACCGGCTTCACGCCGGCCGGCGGCGTCCGGCCGGTAGCGTTCTCGGGGCGCCAGCGGCTCATCGTAGCGCGGCTTCTCGCCCCGGGCACGCTGCGCCTCGCGCATCTCTTCCAGCTCTTCGGGCGTGGCATAGCAATGGTAGGCACGGCCATCGGCCAGCATCTCGCCGATCAGCGCACGATAGCGGTCCATCCGCTGCATCTGGTAGAACGGCCCCTCGTCCTCCTTCCAGGCCCAGCCAGGCCAGCCCCTTCCAGAATGGCGGCCACCGCCTCGGGGTGGAGCGTTCCACATCGGTGTCCCTCGATGCGCAGCACATAGTCGCCACCGAAGTGCCGGGCAAAGGCCCAGGCATGAGGGGCCGTGCGCACCCCGCCAATGTGCAGGAAACCGGTGGGGCTGGGCGCAAAGCGGGTGCGCACCCGGCCAGCGGGTGTAGCAGGAGCAGTCATGATGTTCACAGGTATGAAAACGGCTGGGTGGCCCGATGGTAGAACAAAACCGCCACCAAACTTTTTCAGGCCCAGGTTTGACGGGAACGGAATTTTTCCCGTTATACTGCTGGCTTACCGGATGCGGCACGCCACGCACGCAGTACAGCCTGCAGGGTGTCAAACTTCCTTCCGGGCGGTTAGCTCAGCGGTAGAGCACTGCCTTCACGGCAGGGGTCACTGGTTCGAACCCAGTATCGCCCACCAATTCAAAAAGCAGCCCAGGCGCATGGCCACGGCTGCTTTTTCATTTTCTGCATCCGCCGTTCATTTCTGGCCCGCTGTCATGACTGCCACGCCCCTGCTCCCGCTGCTCCGCTTGCCGACGCCCCCCTGCCGGCAGCACCCCAGTGCCGCCGATGTCCTGACATTCTGGTTCGACGAAAGCACGCCCAGACAGCATTTCGGCAAGGATCCGGCCTTCGACGAAGCCATCCGTACCCGCTTCGGTGCCCTGCACACGCAGGCCGCGGCCGGCGAACTCTGGCCCTGGCGCGATACCCCGGAAGGCCGGCTGGCCGAGATCATCGTGCTCGACCAGTTCTCGCGCAACCTGTTCCGCGACCAGCCCGGCGCCTTCGCGCAGGGACGCCATGGCGCTCGTGCTGGCGCAGGAAGCACTGGAACCGGCGCCGACCGCCTGCTCACCCCGCCACGGCGTGCCTTCCTGTACATGCCCTTCATGCACAGCGAATCGCGCCGCATCCAGGAAGAATCGGTGCGCCTCTTCGGGGCCAGCGGGCTGGACAGCAATCTCCGCTTTGCCCACGCCCACAAGGCCATCATCGACCGCTTTGGACGCTACCCGCACCGCAACGCCATCCTGGGGCGCCCTCCACCGCGGAGGAAATCGCCTTCCTGCAGACACCGGGCAGCGCTTTCTAGACCAGGCGCGGCACAGGGCAAGACTGGCCGCCTTGCCAGGGCAGGGCAACGCCGGCAGCGCAGGCAGGGCCGGCCGTCACATGAACGCAGCCGCTGCTGCTCCGGCACGACAGCTTCCGCACGGCTGCGCTGGTCGCGGCCGCATCGGCTACATCTTGTAGGGTGGCCAGCACGATGCTCGTCTCGGTGGCCTTGACGCCGGGCATGGCACGGACGCTGCCGATGAGCTGTTCGAAGGCCTCCAGGTTTTCCAGCCGCAGCTCGGCCACGAGATCCCAGTGGCCATTCACCGAATGCAGCGTGACCACGGCCACATGGCCACGCAGCATGCGCATCACCGCCTCCTCGCGGTTGCTCTCCACCGCCACACTCATGATGGCGCGGATCTGCTGCGCATCCTCCTCGGGGCGCAGCCGCAGCGTGTAGCCGACGATCACCCCGTCCTGCTCCAGCCGCGCAATGCGGTTCTGCACCGTGGCCCGCGCCACCTGCAGCTTCTTCGCCAGCGCCACCACCGGCATGCGTGCGTTCTCGCGCAGCAGGGCGATCAGCTGCCTGTCCAGATCGTTCATGCCGTTATCGTCTCCGTTCGGGATATCCCTGAGCACCGGGGCGTGCCATTCATTCTGCCTGCATGTACCATCCACAATGTACATAAAAAGCGGTATTACTGACAACAAAACCACTTCAAACTGGCAGGCCCTCGCGGGAACAATCACGCCTTCCCGAGGCCACCCTGCCCGTGGCAGACCCCTCCCTTTCGATGCACTGCTGCGGCCGGCCCAGCACCGCGCAGCATCCTCACCCGGAGCCCGAACATGACCCGTTTCATCGATGTGCCCACGATGTCGAAACTGGTGTACGACATCGGCGTACCCCGCTTCATCGGCGAACTGGCCGACACCATCCGTGACGACTTCCGGCAGTGGCCGGACTTCGACAAATCCGCCCGCGTGGCCAACCACTCGGACATCGGCGTCATCGAACTGATGCCTGTCTCCAACTCCGAACGCTACGCCTTCAAGTACGTCAACGGCCACCCCAACAACTACCAGAAGGGCATGCCCACCGTCATGGCCTTCGGCGTACTGGCCGATGTCGACACCGGCTACCCCGTGCTGCTGTCCGAGCTGACCGTGGCCACGGCACTGCGTACCTGTGCCACCTCGCTGATGGCCGCCCGTGCACTGGCCCGCCCCGACTCGAAGCGCATGGCCCTGATCGGCAACGGCGCCCAGAGCGAGTTCCAGGCACTGGCCTTCCACGCCCACCTCGGCATCGATGAAATCGCCGTCTACGATGTCGACCCGGCCGCCACCGAAAAGTTCATCCGCAACATGGCGGAGTACACGTCGCTGAAAATCATCCGCTGCAACTCCACGGCCGAGGCCGTGCGGGGGCGGACATCGTCACCACCGTCACTGCCGACAAGACCCTACGCCACCATCATCACCCCCGACATGCTCCGAACCGGGCATGCACATCAACGGCGTGGGCGGCGACTGCCCCGGCAAGACCGAGCTGCACGCCGACGTGATGAAGGCCGGCCGCATCTTCGTCGAGTACGAGCCGCAGACCCGCATCGAGGGCGACATCCAGCAGCTGCCCGCCGACCACCCCACGGTGGACCTCTGAAGGTGCTGGCCGGCATCGAGGAAGGCCGGCAGAGCCCCGAGCAGATCACCATCTTCGACTCGGTCGGCTTTTGCACTGGAAGACTACTCGGTGCTGCGCTACGTCTACCAGCAGGCCCTGCTGCGCGGCGTCGGCGTGGACATCGAACTGGTGCCCGACAGCGACGATCCCAGGACCCTGTTCCACTACACCCGGGGTGGCTGCGGCCGCGCCCGCATGCGCCGCGTCGCCTGACACGCACGGCCTCGGCCCCGTATGCAGGCGCTCCCGGCCGTCGGTGTGCCGGGCGCCATCGATGCTTCAACCGCCCCCGTGCCCGGGCGCTCCCGATATCATGGGGTTGCATGCCGCGCACGACAGGAAACCGAACACCCGGAACGAACACTGCGGTATGCTTCTGCACCACCTGAACGACCCGGACACGGGCGGCAGACCGGACACCCGCATCCTGTGTCCGCGTCACCGCGCTGCCCCTGTCCGGAACCGCCCGGCTGCCTGAAACGACAGGCGGCCGGCATCGCACCGGCGCGGACGGGTCATCACGCCCGCCCCGGCGGACGCTTTCAACCCCGGGAAGGATCGGCAGTCCACCTTCCGCAGCGTCATGCCACATGACAAAGGACGCACGGCCATGAGCCAGAACCAGACAATCAACGAGACACCCATCCCCTTTGCCTTTGCACTCATTCCCATGCTGGTCATGATCATCGTCATGGGGATCTGCGTCATCGTGCTCAAGGCAAGCCCCCACGTGCCGCTGCTCATCGGCACCGCCACGGCCGCCTTCATCGCCACGCGCTTTCGGCTACACCTGGAACTACATCGAGGAAGCCTGCTACGCCGGCATCAAGATGGCCCTGCCCGCCATCCCTGATCATCATCATGATCGGCCTCACCATCGGCAGCTGGATCGGCGGCGGCATCGTGGCCACCATGGTGTACTACGGCCTGGAGCTGCTCTCGCCCCTCGCTCTTCCTGTTCACCATCTGCGCCATCTGCTGCGTGGTCACGCTGGCCATCGGCAGCTCCTGGGCCACCATGGGTACCATCGGCGTGGCTGCCATGGGCATCGGCCACAGCATCAACATCCCCGCCCCGATGGTGGCCGGCGCCGTCATCTCCGGCGCCTACTTCGGCGACAAGATGTCGCCGCTCTCGACACCACCAACCTGGCCGCCGGCATCACCGGCACCGACCTGTTCGACCACATCAAGCATATGCTCTACACCACCATCCCGGGCCTCGTCATTGCCCTGGTGGCCTACTACGTGATGGGCATGCAGTTCTCCGGCGCCCATCTCGACGCCGGCAAGATCAACGAGGTGCTGGGCGTGCTGCAGAAGAGCTTCGTCATCTCGCCGTGGCTGCTGCTGGTCCCCATAGCCGTGATCGTGCTGATCGCCCGCAAGGTGCCTGCCCTGCCCGCGCTGGCCGCCGGCATCCTGATGGGCTGGGGCCTGCCACGTGTGGGTGCAGCACGGCCAGATCGACACCGCCGTCAAGACCCTGCAGGAGGGCTTCAAGCTCGACAGCGGCAACGCCATGGTGGATGAACTCTTCAACCGCGGTGGCATCGACGCCATGATGGGCACCGTCTCGCTCACCATCGTCGCCATGACCTTCGGCGGCGTCATGGAAAAAGACCGGCATGCTGCGCGCCCTGGTGGAAAAAGATCCTGCACATGGCCCGCAACGCCGCCGGCCTGATCACTGCCACCATCGCCTCGGCCATTCTGACCAACGCCACCACCTCCGAGCAGTACATCTCCATCCTGCTGCCCGGCCGCATGTACGTCGAGGCCTTCCGCAAGATGCGGCTCAAGTCCCGCACCTCTCCCGCGCCCTCGAGGACGGCGGCACCATCACCTCGGTACTGGTGCCCCTGGAACACCTGCGGCGTGTTCGCCTCGTCCATGCTGGGCGTCACCGCCTTCGAATACGGCCCCTACGCCATCCTCAACTACTCCATCCCCATCATTGCCATCATCATGGCTTTCCTGGGCATTGGCGTGCAGCGCATGAGCCCCGAAGAAGACGGAAGTGGAACGCGAGGAGCGCAGCAGCCGCGAGGCTGGCAGCAGCAGCGGGCATCAGCCCGTAGCGGGCTGACCTTCAGGGGGTCAGGCAGGAACAGCCATCCCCTGGACAGAACCCACGGGAAAGCCCGCAGGGAAAGCACCCACCTGATTTTTCCGGGGGCATGCTTCCAGCCATGGAAGCATGCCCTTTTTCCTTTGGTGCACCCCCGTCATTTGCGAAACACACGACCTTCGGGGGACGCACAACAGATACCCCGGTGCCGGCAAACCGTTAGACTTGGGCGATGTTCAGCCGTCACCATTCGCCATGTCCCGCAGCATCCACCCCGAACGCCACTACAGCAGCCGCAACAACTGGCTTCGCGCCGGCGTGCTCGGTGCCAACGATGGCCTCATCTCCACGTCTGCCCTGCTGATGGGACTGACCGGCGCCAGCACGGGCCGTGGCGCCCTGGTCATCGCGGGTCTCTCGGCGCTGGTGGCCGGTGCCCTCTCCATGGCGGCGGGCGAATTCGTCTCCGTCTCCAGCCAGGCCGACACCGAGCGTGCCGACCTCGACAAGGAGCGCCGGGAGCTGGACCGCAACCCCGAGGCCGAACTGGGCGAGCTGGCCAGCATCTACGAAAGCCGTGGCCTCACCCCGCACTGGCCCGGCAGGTGGCCGAGGCGCTCACCCGGCACAACGACCTCGAAGCCCACGCCCGCGACGAGATCGGCCTGAGCGAGACCATCGACACCAACCCGCTGCAGGCCGCCTGGACCTCGGCACTGGCCTTCATCTGCGGCGCCATCGTGCCGGTGCTGGTGGTCTTCGCCACGCCCGACCATGCCCTGCTGCCGGCCCTGTGCACCAGCACGCTGGCCGGACTGGCCGGGCTGGGCTGGCTGTCGGCCTGCCTCGGCGGCGCACCGGCCGGCCGCGCCGTACTCCGGCTGCTGCTCTGGGGCGTCGTGGCGCTGGGGATCAGCTATCTGGCAGGCGAAGGGGCTGCAGGTCTGAACTGAGTGCCCTGCCATCTGGCCGGGCAAGCCACTGCAGGCACACCTGTAGGTGAGCCACCTGACGGCGAATACCGCAGCCTGTTTCGCTGAATACCTGGCAGCAGACACCGGGACAAGTATTTTGCCCACCGCCAGGAATGCAAGCGGGCTAGCCGCCAGAGCGGTGCCCCCGGAACAACCCGAAATCAGTCTTCATCGTCTTCGGTGTACAGCCCGTCATCCTCCTCGCCGTACACCTCATCGGCATCCACCGGCGCATAATGCCCCGCTTCGGCCAGCTGCTGCACCAGCACACGGCCCGCCGGGGACAGCGACGCCAGCACGTGCGCATCGATATGCCCGGCCGCACAGATGCGTGCCGCATCCTCCACCGAATCCATCGGCCAGTCGTGCGCGTTGGCAAACAGCTGGGCACCGCCATCCGCACGCCGCCGCCAGGCCATCCGCGAATACGGGTGCCGCTGCCATACCACGCCATCGGCCACCGTCTCGGCCACCGATTCGGTGCTGCCCTGCTCCGGCGACGGCGACTGGCCGGCTGCCACCCGGTAGCCGGAAATGAAGCGGCCAAACCAGGCCGCAAACTGCTCCGGATCGTCCATCTTCAGCCGCTGCATCGTGGCCCAGGCGCGATCCAGCGCAAACCGGTCGATCTCGTACGGATCGGCCGCCACCTGCGCATCCGGATCGTCGTAACGCACCGATTCGTCGGCATCGAAGGTCAGCACATCGATGTAGTCTTCCAGCAGCTCCGATGCCGACGGTGCCCGGAAACCCACCGAAATCGTCAGACAGGGCATTCACCGCCACCCCATGATGCGGCACGCCCGGCGGCAGATACAGCATGTCGCCCGGATTCAGCACCCAGTCGCAGTCCGGGATCGAAGTGCTGCAGCAGCCGCAGCGGCACATCGTCACGGTAGCGCATATCCGGATTGGGCTTGCTGTCGATCATCCAGCGACGCTGGCCCACGCCCCTGCACCAGAAACACATCGTAGTTGTCGATGTGCGCCCCCACGTTGCCGCCGGGGCCGCAAAGCTCACCATCACATCGTCCATCCGCCAGGCCGGCAGAAAGCGGAAGTGATCCAGCAGCCCGCGCACATCGGCGTCCCACTTGTCCACGTCCTGCACCAGCAGCGTCCAGTCATGGTCCGGCATGCCGGGAAACTCCGCCTCATCGAACGGCCCGGTGCGCAGCGTCCAGGTGTCCGTGGCCGGATCGTGACTGGCCAGCCGCCCCAGCGCCCCCTCCTCACACGACAGCCCGGCCAGATCCTCCGGCTGAATGGGCGATTCGAAGTCCGGGAAGGCATTGCGGATCAGCACCGGACGCTTCTGCCAGTAATCACGCAGAAACTGTTCGGGTGGCATGCCGAGCGGCCACGGGCCCCCGGCAGCATTGATTTCGAGCGGCGGCAGCGACGGGGAAGCAGTCTGCGTCATCGGTATGAACCCTGAATGAAGGGGTGACCCACCATGGTCCACCCCAGAATGGAAGAACAGCCCGGCCGGCCTCCCCTGCAGACAGGGGGACCATTCTGCAAAAGCCTGCGAGCGCTTTGAACCCAGGATCGCAGAGTGTCCCAGGGGGACATCCGGCCGGAATGCCCGGAAACGGTTTGAAAACGTTTCATTCTAGAACGTGTCGCGGACTTGTTCATCCACTTCAGGACGCTGCCAGCACACGCATGCACACCCGAGGGGCTCACCACGCAAGACGCCGCACTCCGACGAAATTCTTTACACATCGCGCGGCACATAGATTTGCGGTTGTAAAAACACATTGCCCCGTCGAAACACGGCGTCACACGAATCACTATCCCCATCGGGAAAACAACGACCTTCATGCAACGGTCTGCGTACTCACCGGCTGCTTTGTGTACAAAAACCATTCATGTACGGGCCATGCCGTGACGTTCGTATTCACCAAACAACGAAATGGACAGCCAATGGCAACCACTTACAATCCGTACCGCTGATACGCTGCGGTCTGCGCACTACGCAGGGCCGGTTCAGTCACCCGGCTGAGTCCCCCGGCCCGACAACAACAACGAGCTGGAGACCATCGGTCTTACTCTACTCACTCGACTGGTGAGCAGGGGCGCGGTGTTCAGAGCCACCGCTGCCCTGCGGCCCCCCACGCACCCGGACGCCCCGCCGTCCGGGCTGCGTGGCGGGACCGGGCTCCACGATGGGGCCGAACGGCATGGAGGCGGCCTCACTGCACGATGAAGCAGGCTGCATGGATGGCGCCAGATTTCATGATGGGGTCGGACCGCAAGGATGGTGCCAGGCTCCACGACAAGGCCAGACCGCATGGACGGCGCCAGACTTCACGACGAAGCCGAACGGCATGGACAGGGGCCGGCTGCACGCCAGGCCGGGGCGCGCGGCTATCATAACGGTCTGCCGATGCAACCCGGACCGCCTGCACCACGCACCATGACAGCCCCCTTTCCCGCCAGCCGTACCCTGATCGCCTATTTTTTTCGTTCACCGGCAGCACCCAGAGCGTGGCCAGACTGCTGCAGAAACAGACTGGCGCCACCCTGATGGCCGTCGAGCGTCCCGCCGACTACGCCCTGGGCCTCGACGAGGACGACAGCCCCGAACCGCTGGAGCCAGACCAGATCGACCTGGCCGCCCATGACCTCATCTTCCTGGGCTTTCCCATCTGGACCAACCAGATTCCCGCCACCATGGAAGCCTGGATCCGCGACAACGCGCCGCCCTCGCCGGCAAGACACTGGCCCCTGTTCTGCACCCACAGCGGCGTCGGCCCCGGCGAAGCATTCGACACCCTGAAGACCCTGCTGCCCCGGCGCCACCCTCCTGCCACCGCTGGCCCTGCTGGGCGGCGTCGAGGAAGACGGCGTGCTCTACCCGCTCGAAGACGAGCAGCTCGAAGCGGCCGGGCGCGAACTGCAGGCCTGGGCCACGCCCTTCGTGAAAGGCTGAGCGCGCATCATGACCAAGGAAGTCATCATCCTGATCGGCATCAACCCGGCTACCGAAACCGTGGCCCGGCACCTGGGCACCGACCGCCAGCTGGTGCTGGCAGACCTGCTGTTCGACAGCCCGGCACCCGCAGCCGTCGCCACGGATCCTGCCACGGGAAGCGCTGAAGGCACCACGTCTGCCGCCAGCACCCCCGGCCGCACCGGCCACGGCCCCGGCAGAGACCGCCCCGCGCCCGGCCGAAGCCCTCGCCAGGTGCTCCGCCGCGCCGGCCTGAAGTCGCGCAGCACGAAAGTGGACCTGAACAATGCCGAATCGGTTCAGGGCCTGGTCGCCTTTGCCGAACGCCTGGGAGAGCCCCGCGGTGCCTTCCTGATGGATGCCGCACCGGGAGCAGCCGCCCCCCGTGGCCGCCATCGATCTCACGGCCACCGTCACGCTCCTGCAGGCGCTGCCGCCGCTGCCACGGGTTCCGGCCATGCCGCTGGCCACCAGTGCAGCTGCCGGCCCAGCTGCCGCCCGGCCTCCAGCACGGCAGGCACAGCCCCGGGAACGGCATCCGCCCCCGGAAACGCGCCCGTGGGCGCCAGCCCGGGCACAGGAACCGGTTCCGCACCTTCGGTGGCCGGCACCCGCGCAGGTACCCCGGCCGTCACATCAGGCGCTGGCATCCCTCCTCCCTGGCAAGCAGTCTTGCCCCCACTGCCAGCCCAGCAACGGCCACAGCAACCGCTGCAGCCGGCACAGCCGGTGCTGCTGGTGCCGCCGCCGTAGCCCCCCACCACCACATCCGCGTCCGCAGCCACCACCCCGGCCCCTGCCCACGGGGCTCACCGCCGGCCAGCAGGCGCTCATCGTCTGCTTCTCGCCCACCGGCAACACCGAGACCGTGGCGTGGATGATCCAGAAATACACCAACGCCGACGTGGCCGACCTCAGCCGCTGATGCTCTATCCGCGCGACTACAAGAACGCGATGGAACAGGTGCAGCTGGAGAACCAGCTGGGCTACCTGCCCAAGCTCGGCCGCTTCGACACCGACATCAGCCCCTACCCGCTGATCTTCATCGGCTTCCCCGTCTGGGACGCGCAGCTTCCCCCACCGGTCAAGACCTGGCTCAAGAACAGCAATCTGGCCGGCAAGACGCTCGTGCCCTTCACCACCCACGCGGGCGGTGGCGCCGGCGAAAGCTTTGTCCAGATCGGCCAGCTCTGCCCGGACAGCACCGTACTGCCCGGCCTCACCCTCATCGGCAACCCCGACAACAACAGCAGCACCAACGCCATCCGCGGCTGCGCCGCGGCCGAGGCCGAGAAGCAGGTGCAACAATGGCTGGGGACAGCTCCCCCAGTCCTGAACTGAGCGGCACGTGCCCGCCCCCATCAACACCTCCCATTCCAGCGCGTTGGCTGTAGCCATTCCCACTACACCCCCTGCGCATAATGGGGGCGCCTGCGTTGCCCGCCGCCATCACTTCCGCAGGCTTTTGTAAAGTTTTCCGTCAAACTATCGTTTCCGGCTACAACCTTTACTAACAACAGTGACCTGTTGTAAAGCCTACCGTCACAATGAAGCCGTCTGTGGTCACCTGCGGGCGTCTCCATTCCCTCCCACCCGCAGGGTCGCGCCCTCAGACACATATCAACGATCAGAGGATGCACCATGAAACGCAGCCAACCCCGTCTGCTCGCCGCCAGCATCGCGGCCCTGCTGGTTTCCCTTCCTGCCTGGCAGTCCCTGCAGGCGCAGGAAGCACCGTCCACAGCCGAAACCGGGGCTTCCGCCGCCCCCAGAGCGATACAGCCACCGCTGCCCCGGACAACACGGCAGCCAGCACCCCGGTTGCGGAAACCGCAGCCTCAACAGCGACCACCGGCTCAGCGGCCAGTACCAGCACCCAGGGCACCAGTCTGCGCCGCATCTGGGCATGGATGCAGCCCATTTCCAGCCAGGGCGTACGGGCCGATGTACTGGCGCGCGCACTCACCGCCAGTACCACCAATGACCAGGGCCGTCAGGTGGCCGTTCCGTGGTCGCAGGCCATGCCGGGCGGTACGCCGCTGACCGGCACCGGCCACGAAAACAGGCGCCTGCAGCAGAACCAGCTGGAGGGCAACACACTGCAGTACATCAGTCACACAGACCAGGACACCCGTGACATCAGCCTGGGACTGGAGCAAAGCCGTACCGAAGTGTCGTGGGGCCTGCCTTCAGGCGAACTGGACAACCTGAAATGGTCCCGCCCCGGTACGCCATTACTGTCAGTCGGGCAAAGCGCCTTCAACATCCTTGAGGTGCGCACCTCCGGCAGCACCTGGTTCCGGCGCCGCCATTCCGCCAGCGTCCAGGGCCAGCAGCGAACTCGTTCTGAAACAGGGAGAACGCATTCCCTTCAGAACAGGTCATACAGGACTGGAACTCGGGGTCAGGCCCCCAGCGCATCCAGCTGATGCTGCTCAAGGGAGAACGGCACGACCAGTTCCGGGTTTGCTTCAACATCAGCACCATTCTCGTCCACCGGCTCACCTGCAACGTCTGGCAGGGTCCCCGGCAGTTACTGGCGCAATCCGCAGCCGCTGCGCTACGTCGGCCCCTATCTCGACATCGCCAGCGACAACGGGAGAACCTCTATCTGCGTTATCCGCAGTAAACCACGGCAGGCGAAAAAACCGGCGGGGAGCATGCCCATGATCATCTCCCGTCTGCCTGCCCCCGTAGCGTATGTCAGGATCCCATTCATCCCGCGCTGCCCCGAAGCCCCCTGTTTGGGCGCAGTGAGACTGCATTGGCAGCGCCTCGAGGCCATTGGGAATTTTGGGATCCCTGCCCCTTGCGCTGCCCCACGACAGTGGAGCAGCGCAGCCGGTTCCGGGGCGTCACCCCTGCTGTGGGGGGCATGCGCAAGCTCACTTCAGCGGCCGATGCTGTGCATCCCTGCCCCGCTGCACCCCCGGCCGTTCCGCCAGCTGCTTCGTCCAGCGCTGCACGTTTTTGTAGGAGGCCACATCCAGAAACTCCGCCGCCCCATACAGCTCACCCAGCACCAGCCGCCCATACACGGGCCAGATGGCCATGTCGGCCACCGAATAACCGCTTTCGCAGATGAACTCGCGGCTGGCCAGATGCCTGTCCAGCAGGTCCAGCTGGCGCTTGGTCTCCATGGCAAAACGGTTGATCGGATACTCGAACTTCTCGGGCGCATAGGCATAGAAATGCCCGAAGCCGCCGCCCAGATACGGCCCGCTGCCCACCTGCCAGAACAGCCACGACAGGGCACTCCGCCCGGGCAGCCCCCGAAACCGGCAGGGAACCGGCCGAACTTCTCGGCCAGATACACCAGAATCGCCCCCGACTCGAACACGTTCACCGGACGGTCACCGCTGCGGTCCACCAGTGCCGGAATCTTCGAATTGGGGTTCACCGCCACGAAGCCCGACCCGAACTGGTCGCCCTTGCCGATGTCGATGGCCCACAGATCGTAGGCTGCCTCCTTCACCCCCGCTTCGAGCAGCTCCTCGAACATGATCGTGACCTTCTGGCCATTGGGTGTGCCGCGCGAATACAGCTGAAAGGGCCGGTCACCCACCGGCAGCGTCTGCTCGTACTGCGCGCCCGCCGTCGGCCGGTTGACCGACGCGTACTTGCCTCCATTGGACTTGTCCCAGACCCACACGGCAGGTGGGGTGTAAGTCGATGCACTCATCACGGTTCTCCCTGAAAACTGAAAAACGGCACGCCGGCACCTGGACAGCGGCATGCCCACAAAATGGCGAACACCCGGCCTCCGTGCAGGAGACCACGGGCAGCTTCCCCTTGCGGGAAGCCGGCGGCGACAAACGCCGGCCATTCACATCTGCCCGTCATTGTAGAGTTCCCGGCACCATGCCGGTATCGCGCCAGCCCCCACTTCCTGCCCACCTCCTGCCCACCTCCCGGACCATGCTCCCAGCCAGACCCACGGCCGTCGCACACCCCTGATCACCGCCCCTGATCACTTCACTACCTTGATCAACCACCCTGGGGCCCCTCTCCCCAGCCACTCGTCCTAGAATGGGTCCTCTTCCCCCTCACAACAGGAGAAACCCCATGCGAATGCTGCACACCATGCTGCGCGTCGGCGACCTCGACCGTTCCATCCGGTTCTACACCGAAGTCCTCGGCATGAGCCTGCTGCGCAAGTCCGAAAACCCCGAATACAGGTACGCTCGCCTTCCTTGGCTACGGTGGCGGCAATCCTGACCAGGCCGAGCTGGAACTCACCTACAACTGGGGCACCACCGAATACGAGATGGGCACCGCCTATGGCCACATCGCCATCGGCGTCCCCGATGCCTACGCCGCCTGTGAACGCATCCGGGCCGCCGGCGGCAACGTCACCCGTGAACCGGGGCCCGTCAAGGGCGGCACCACCGTCATCGCTTTCGTCACCGACCCCGACGGCTACAAGGTCGAACTCATCCAGCGTGCCGATGACACGGGCGCGGGGACCGGATTGCGGTAATCCCCCGGGCAATTTCCCTTCGGAAGGAAGACGACTCGCTGAAACACGCACCGCGGACCGGTACACCCTGCGGCTCATACGCTCAGCCCATTTTTGACGTCCACGACCTTCGTCGTGGCCGGCAAAAAACGGCATATGAACTTTTTGCCCCTGCGGGCAAAAAGGTTCTACGGCTACCGCGAAATCGCCGCAGTGGCGTCCCGCTCCGCGGCGCTCATCATCTGGACGACGCCTCCTCCAGCAGGAAGAACGGGCAACGGGCAGCGGGCTCCCCGTCAGAACACAGGCCTCCCAACCCTGCCACAAGCGCCGGGGAGCGGGATGCGAGTGCTGCGACTTCGCGGTACGCGTGAACGACTTTCTGACAGGGCGGGGCGTAGCCCGGTTGTCGGAAAAGTGTTTTAACGCTGAAGGTTTGTTGACCACGACGCGGGTCGTGGGCAGCAAACCTTCAGTGAGCGTTGAGCAGCAATCGCATACCGCTCCCCGGCGCGTGCCACAACGAAGCCGTCTTCCGCGTGCAGCCCCCTCCCAGCAGTCCTCCCTCCAAAGCCAGCCTTCCTCACACCAGGCAAACCACGAACGGAGACTTGCCCGACAGATGGCTACCTGTTTCACGCCCCCAAGCAGTCGCAGAGTCACTCCGCCTTCGTCAGCGTCACCCCCGTCCACCCGAACACCAGCGTCAGCACCAGACTCATGTAGCAGAACACCGCAACGGCACATAGTGCCAGACCGGCACCCCCAGCACATTGAAGATGAACACCCCGCACACGCTCCACGGCACCAGCGGGTTGATCACCGTCCCCGCATCCTCCAGCGAACGCGACAGATTGCGCGGATGCAGCCCCAGCTGCCCATAGACCGGCTTGAACGTCTCGCCCGTCAGCAGAATGCTCAGATACTGCTCGCCGATCAGCGTGTTCACCCCCACGGCCGTGGCCGCCACGCTGAAGGTGGCGCGTCCCGCCGTCGTCAGGAAGCTGCGCACCCCGTCCAGCAGCGCCGGAATCACCCCCAGCGCAAACAGCAGCCCGCCAAAGCTCAACCCCAGAATCACGATGGTCTGCGTGAAGAACATGCTCTGGATGCCCCCCGCGACAGCAGCTTCGCAATATCCCCCAGCTTTCCGGGAAGGACGGCCCCGCAAAGAACCACGTCCCCAGCTCCGTCAGGCTCGGCGCCTGGTGCAGGTAGGTGATGGCCGTGGCCAGGAAGATCGTGGCCATCAGCGACACGATGGCATTGACCTTGCGCAGCGCCAGCGCCAGCAGCAGCACGAAGGGCAGTACCGAATACCCATGGATCAGCCCCGACTTTTCCAGCTGGTCCTGAATCACCGTCACACTGTTCAGGTCATGCGCAGCCACATCCGGCAGCACCCACAGATAGACCGCCGCACTGATCAGCCAGGCCGGTACCGTGGTGTACATCATGTTGCGGATGTGATCGAACAGATCGATGCCCACGATGGAGGCCGCAATGCCGGTCGTATCGGAAATGGGCGACATCTTGTCCCCGAAGAACGCGCCGGACACCACCGCACCGGCCGTCATTGCCATATCCGCATGGAAGGCGTGCGCCATGCCCATGAAGGCCACGCCCACCGTGGCACAGGTGGTCAGGCTGCTGCCCAGCGAAATGCCGATCAGCGAACTGAGCGCAAAGGCCGAGAAATAGAAATAGCCCCGGCGAGATCATGCCGAAGCCGTAGTACATCAGCGTCAGGGATGGCCCCGCTGATCATCAATGCCGTCACCAGAGAGCCCGATGAAGAAAAACAGATACAGCGCCCCCATGCCCCTGCCCCACGGCCGACACCATCCGTGACTGCATGTCGTTGTACGAGACGCCCCGGCTGAGCCCATACACCAGCAGGCAGATCATGGCCACCAGAATGGCCATGTGCGGCACCCATTCCAGCGCGATGATGACGTAGCCCATCAGCGCCACGATGATGATGGCTACGAGCCCCGCCTCCCAGCGGGGCATATCCAGCAGGGGTTTGACGCTGAACATGGTGATATTGAATCCTGTCGTTGGAAGTGAAACAAGCGAAAGCAGCCGGCCTGCAACCGGCCGGACAGGTCCGGCCCCCGTCCGGGCATTGCACATGCCGTCGTACATGCCGAAATATTGGGCAGACATTCATGGCCCACAGCCAGAAATCCACAGCTCACAGCCACGACAAACATAGCGGCAAACTATGGAACCGCACCGGAAACAGCCCGGCACCGGGACTTCCGGTATGCCTCCGGCACCCGGCCCGTGCCATGCAGAAGCTGCACAACGCAGCACGCATACCACCACGGCGCCCCCGCCTGCGGGGGTCTGGGCAGGGAGCCGCAACCGTCCGGCATGCCGGACGCAAACAGGCTGAACGCCACCGCAACGGACCACCATGACGGCCACCCCAAAAAGCCCCTTCCGGAGCATGCGGACTACCCTGAAACCGGTACCGCCGATGGGACCCGGAAACGTGCTGCACACGGATGCCGCGCCCTGGTATCCATGGCGCCGAATCCCGCGCCACAAGCCGCATTCCGTACACCCGGAAGGTTTTTGCGGGCGCCGTGATTATCTCATGCCGACCCCCTGCCACCCGAAAGAAATCGTCCACAGACCCCGGCATTCCCCTGCCTGCTCACCCCTGCCTCCGAAGCACCGTCACCACATCCCGCCGGCATGCGGAAAGCCCTCTGGAACAGGCACCGGCACCATCCTCACCCGCAGCATGCACCAGCCCCGGCGGCCACCCTGCCTGTCCCGGCCGGCCACCACCATCACGCTCACCGGCACCGACGCTCCCCGGTTTCAGCGCTGTTACCTGCCCGCCCGCCCTCCGGTAAAACCCCGATGCCCCTGTCCTGGCACATGGTTACTTTTTGTATTAATATGAATGAACGCATTCGTGCTGGCCCGCACGAATGGCCTGAAACAGGTGCGCCTCAGCGCGAGACGGCGAGGCACCCGGCCATTCCATCCAGGTCCGCACCGGCACAGCCGGTTATGTTTCAATCCCAGGAGGCGGCACGTATGCAATACAAGTCCGTTGACGACTTCATGAACATGGTCAAGCGGCGCGATCCGCACCAGACCGAATTTCTGCAGGCCGTACAGGAGGTGATGGACAGCCTCTGGCCGTTCCTGCAGACCAACCCCCGCTATTCCAGCCAGGGCCTGCTCGAGCGCCTGGTCGAACCCGAGCGCGCCATCCAGTTCCGTGTGGCCTGGGTGGACGACAAGGGTCAGGTCCAGGTCAACCGCGCCTGGCGCGTGCAGCACAGCTCCGCCATCGGCCCCTACAAGGGCGGCCTGCGCTTCCACCCGTCCGTCAATCTGGGCATCCTGAAGTTCCTTGCCTTCGAGCAGACCTTCAAGAACGCCCTCACCACGCTGCCCATGGGCGGCGGCAAGGGCGGCTCCGACTTCGACCCCAAGGGCAAGAGCGATGGTGAGGTGATGCGCTTCTGCCAGGCCCTGATGATGGAACTCTACCGTCACATCGGCCCCGACACCGACGTGCCCGCCGGCGACATCGGCGTGGGCGGCCGCGAGGTGGGCTTCCTGAACGGCATGTACAAGAAGCTGGCCAACGAGACCGGCAGCGTGCTCACCGGCAGGGCATGTCGTTTGGCGGCAGCCTGATCCGTCCGGAGGCCACCGGCTACGGCGTGGTGTACTTCGCCCTGGAAATGCTCAAGGCCGTCAATCAGGACTTCAAAAACCAGCGCGTGGCCATTTCCGGCTCGGGCAACGTGGCCCAGTATGCGGCGCTCAAATCGCTGGAGCTGGGTGCCCGCGTGCTGACCATGTCCGACTCCGAAGGCACACTGATCCATGAAGCCGGCATCAACCGCGAACTGCTCGATGCCATTTTCCACCTGAAGAACGAAAAACGGGGACGCCTGTCCGAACTGGCTGCCGAACGTGGCCTGAAGTTCGAGAAAGGCCGCACCCCGTGGCACGTGCCGGTGGACATTGCCCTGCCCTGCGCCACGCAGAACGAGCTGAATGCCGAAGACGCAAAAAAACGCTGGTGGCCAACGGCGTGCAGGCCGTGGCCGAAGGTGCCAACATGCCGACCACGCTGGATGCGGTGGAAATCTTCCTGAAGGCCCGCACGCTCTATGCGCCGGGCAAGGCCAGCAACGCCGGCGGTGTGGCCGTTTCGGGTCTGGAAATGAGCCAGAACGCCATGCGCCTGTCATGGACGGCCGAAGAGGTCGACCAGCGTCTGCACGGCATCACTGAACAGCATCCACGAAAACTGCGTGCGCTACGGCAAGCGCAGCGACGGCAGCATCAATTACGTGGCCGGTGCCAACATCGCCGGCTTCGTGAAAGTGGCCGACGCCATGCTGCAGCAGGGCGTGTACTGACCCCTGCCGGAAAGACAGACCATCCGGTCAGTCTTTCCCCCGCTCCACCCGAGCAAACGCCCGGCACATCACAGAATGTCCGGGCGTTTTTCTTCGTGCGCCCAGCATGGGGGATTACCCTATCTGCGGTTGACAGTACACCTCACGTGCCAGTGTAGCTGAGGCCGAGCTTCTCTGGAGCCCGTCATTCGCAGGCACCGGTCGGTCGCTGATGGCACCTTGCTCTCGCGAGCGAAAACCGATCCATTCAACCAGTACAGGAATGAGCAGATGAAATCGAGTAAGGCGAACGTCGAGGACTTTTTCAATGATCTCAGGCTGGCCGATCCCGAGAAGCATCAGATCGCCCTCACTCTACGCCAAGAAATCAAACGCTTGGCCAGGACTTCAGAGGAGCGCATCATGTACGGGGGAGTACTCTACTATTTGGAGGACTCGTTCTGTGGTATCTTCTCTTACAAGAACCACATCACGCTCGAGTTCAGCAAGGGGTACCGATTCGAAGACGAGGCAGGCGTGCTCGAAGGTTCAGGGAAGTTTCGGCGTCACATCAAATTCAAACATCTGTCCGACATCCGCGACAAACGCCCGGCTGTCTACCTTGAACAGGCTATCGCACTGGCGAAAAATGAGACAGTGCAGAACCATGAAAGCAACGCTGTTGGATTGCCCGGACGCTTCGTCGTTGCGCGCTTGCCTGAACCGTACATTCGTCCCTGATTCCAATCGCGCGCCTGACGGCGCATTTCTTTCAATGCTCAGAAAGGGAACAAATCATGCTGAAAAAACTGGGTCTTCGCGGATCAGTGTGGGTGCAATCGGGCGTTTTCGGGTAGCAGGGGGCAGGAAACTGGCAATGACCTTGAGCCTCAGATAGTCCTCATCCCGGTATCCGTAAGCACTGCGCTGAATGACCCGGATCTTGTTGTTCAGCCCTCCACCATCCCCAGGCTGACCTTGTTCTCAGGTCGGCAGTAGGCGGCAATGCCATCCCAGTGCCGCTCTATCATTTCGGCAAACTTTCGGTACGGTTCAAGACGCTGCCATCGCAGGCTCTGTTTCCAGCGCTCGAAGAACGCCCTGGCACCGCGCTCGGTTCTGTAGCTCCACAGCTGCCCAAACGACTCCTTCAGCAGGTAGGGCCGTGTTCAGCCGCCGATTGGCTGCCAGCAGCTTCTTGAGTGCCTGCCGTCCCCTCCAATGTCAGGTTCTCCCGTGCCGACAGCGGCGTATAGCGCTGCCCTTGATCCACGACCTGTCCTTGCCTTGCAGACGCTTGTACTCGTCGCGCCTGACCTGATCGAGCGCCTTCGAGAGATGCCGCATGATGTGGAACTTGTCGAACACGATCGCTGCGTTGGGGGGCCTTGTCGCGCACCGCGTTGCGAAACAGGCGCCACATGTCGATCACCACAAGCTCGATGCCATCGCTTGCCTTGCTCCCCAGCTGGGCGAAGAACTGCTCCACATCGGCTTGCGTGCGTCCGTTGCCGCCCATCCATATCGGTCTGCCCTGGTCCAGATCACTGACCACCACGCGATAGTCATGCCCCTTTCTGACCGCTATCTCATCGATGCCTATCGCTCTGGGCCTGAGCCGACCGGCGACGAACCTGTTCCTGCATGTACAGCTTCGACAGATCCTTCACCGTGCTGTCGTGAAGCCGCTCCAGCTCTGCCACGGCCTTGTTGCTCATGCTCGTGCACAACCTGCCGACATGCAGCGCAAAGCGCTCGGTATAGCGTGGATTCTGCGCCAGCCAGTCAAAGCCGTTCTACATGCACGCCGCCGCACCCGAACACCATGCCCGCCAACGTTCGAACTCCAGGTACACCACCAGCCTGCCACCCGAAGATCCCGCACGGCACCTCCGCTGGTCGTAACGCCCCCGGCAGCGCTGCCCTGCAATTTGAGCAAATGGCCGTTTTTCGGCGTCTCAGCTGCACGACTCTCGCCTTGGGGTCCCCGAAGATTCCCTTCAACCTCGCCGATGCCACGAAGCCGGGAACGGACAAAAGTTCCCTCAGACTGCGACCTGTTTTTCATGCACAGCACCTCGATCCAGTATTGATGCACGATACGACATCATCATCTGTGCTGTAAAGTCCTTGATTTCAGGCGTCAAACGCCAATTTCGCTCCCCATCTCACCCACACTGATCCGCGAAGACCCAAAAACTGTGGTGTAACATGATGGTTGCGGATGTCAACAAGGCCATCGAATTCTATGCCGACGTGCTGGGCTTCCAGCATGTGATGAGTGTTCCGATGGGGGTCCGAGAAGTTCTCTTCCAGCATGACCGCAACAAGGTTCTGGTCTACGCACTGATCAAGAACAGCGATATCGAGGCTTATGCTGCAGGAGCAAAAGAGCCTGCGCGAGAACGTCCCTGCCTTTGCGGATTCCGCCGACATCAGCAGCAGTGCCGTGCTGTATTTCGAGGTCGACGATTTGGTCACGCTCGCTGATCGACTGAAGACGCAATGTGAAGTTGTCCGCGACTTGCACGATACCTTCTACGGCATGAAGGAAATCTACGTCAAGGATCTCAACGGATACGTGCTTGGGTTCGCGCAACGCGCAGCGCAGTGAAGCGTTCTACTGTCAACCGCAGACAGTTGCTTTTAATGTGAAGTCCGTTCGAAAGAAGGCCTTGCCGGAAGGCCACTGGCGACTGAGTAGCCAAGTCCGTCCGACCTACGGTGCAGAAAAAAAGGGGCTTTGATTGGATCCTTCAGGGCACTCACAGAACCAGGTCTGAATGTCCCGGTAATCGCCCCTGCAAAATCCTGAATCCCCGATTTGGTTCATGGTGCAGGCAGGGCAGCCAACTCCTGACACCGTATCCCCCCTGTCGGCAATATTCCACGCGGCCTGCCAACGCCCTGCCCCGCGCCCGCGACAGGCGCCGCGGGCGGACGTCACTGCGGCGATTTTCACGGTACGCGTGAACGACTTTCTGACAGGGCGGGGCGCAGCTGGTTGTCGAAAAGTGTTTTAACGCTGAAGGTTTTGTTGACCACGACGCGGGTCGTGGGCAACAAAAAGCTTCAGTGAGCGTATGAGCCGCAGGGACGTACCGGTCCGCGGCGCGTGCCTAACGAAGTCACTTGCAGCAAACGAAGAACGCGCCATCAGAACTCGAAGCTCGCCGTCACCGACACCTGCCGTGCATCCCCAGCGCCAGACCATACTCGTTCACGCTCGACGTATAGTAGGTCCGGTCCGTCAGGTTCTTCACATTGAACTGGAAGCGCACCTTCCGGTCCATGATCGCCCGTATCGTACGTGGCAAACAGGTCTGCCACCGTGAACGACGGCAGCCAGAACAATTGGCCGAATCTCCCGGACGCCGGCCACTGTAGCGGGCACGCGCCCCCACCCGCAGCTGGTCACTGCCCAGCAGCTCACCCACGTTGTACACAGCACCCGCCGACGCCGTCACCCGCGCCACGTTCCACAGCCGGTTGCCCGCATACTCCGGATCACGCGTGGTCTTCGCATCCAGCACCGCCAGACTGCCGATGGTGCTCCAGCGCGAGTCTATCTCGCCCGCCACATCCAGCTCCATCCCGCGCGAACGGGCCGCCCCGACGTCCGCCACTCGGTCAGCCCCGTGACACTGTTGAACTGCGACACCAGCACATTTTTCTTGCGGATGTCGAACAACGCCAGCGACCCCGTCAGCCCGCCCGGCATCTCGTGCTCGGCACCGATCTCCCACGGCTTGCCCGTTTCGGGCTTCACGCTGGAATCGATCAGACCACTGGGTGTGGCGCAATGGTCGAAATGGGCTGAGCGACGACGTGTAACTGGCATAGAGCGACGAATGCGGCGTGAGCTTGTACACCAGCCCCAGACGCGGCAGCCACTTGCTGTCATCGGTATCGGTATTGCGCTGGAACGGACGGCCCCGGCCGGCAATCTGCGTCCAGTGCAGATAGCGGATGCCCGCCGTCAGGATCCACTGGTCATTCAGGTGCACGGCATCCTGGAAGAACAGCGACTGGTTGTGCAGCTGATCGCGCTGGTCGCTGTCGCTGGCCACCACATTGGTGCCGGGCGCCACCAGACCATGAGACCGGATTCAGATAATTGAAATTGCTGTTGGCCGTGCCGCGGATCATGTCGGCGCGGTAGATCTTGCGGTATTCCGCATCCATGCCCACCTGCACGTCGTGCTGCATGCCCAGCAGCTGGGTGCTGCCGTCGATGTAGGCCGTACCGTAGCTGTCGGTGCTGAGCGCGCCCTTCGTGCCATCGGCGCGGCGGCGCAGCGTGTGGGCCGTGGTGTTGATGCCCATCACGCGCAGCTGGTCGGCATCGTAGGGTTTCGCGGTTGTAGCTCAGGCTCACGTGACCCGACCAACCCGGCACGATGTGATGGTCCAGCGAGAACTGCGCCAGATGGCTCTTGCCCTTCATCTGGTTCATCGGCTCGTCCAGACGGCGGTTGGCAGGCACGTCCAGCGGCGCCTTCGTGTCCGGATTCAGCACGGTACCGCGGTCGAACGGCGCGTCATAGTCGCGAAACTCATACCAGAACACGGCCTGCGTATCGCTTGCCATACCAGGCCACCGACGGCGCGACCAGCAGGTCCTTGCGCTTGCCGAAGTTGCGCCAGTAGTCCTCGTTGACGTAATCGGCCACCAGGCGCCAGGCCAGGCCCGTATCGGCAATCGGGCCGGTGGTGTCGAAGGTCACGCCGCCGCCCGTGCGGCCATGGGCGTAGGTGGAGGCCGTCAGCCCCAGTGACGAGCGTGCCTTGAGCTGCGGCTTCTTGCTGACCACGTTGACCACGCCGCCCGGATCCATGATGCCGTAGAACATCGACGACGGCCCCTTCAGCACCACCACGCTCTCGGCAGCGGCGTTCATGCCCGCCCTGCACCAGCGGCATGCCGTTGTGCATGATGGAACCATCGCGGTTGCCGCCGAAGCCCCGCTTCATGATGGTGTCCTGCGTGCCGGCCAACGTGTTGCCCTGGGTGATGCCGCTCACGTTGAACAGCGCATCGTCCATGTAGCGGGGCGCTGGTCGCGCAGCACCTGGGCCGACACCGCATTGGTCACCTGCGGGGTTTCGAGTACCGGCGTGAGCGAACGCAGCGTGGAGGCATCCTGCACCGGCTGGTAGCTGCTCTCGTACTCGACCGGCACCGGTTTCGGCACGGCCGACCACCACCACGGAGCCCAGTGCGGTGGCATCGTCATCAGCCAGGGAGGCATCGGCGGCCGATACGGACACACGGTCTCCGGTACCCTGCCCTGCAGCGCCGGCCGTTTCCCGTGCGGCAGCCCGGTACCCGTCGCAGGCCGAAGGCCGCTTCCCACGATGGCCGGCATGGTCGCCCCTTGCCACGGGCAGCCGCGGCACCAGCCGCTGCAGCCCCCACAGCCTCTTCCTCACGGGCAGCCGGTCGGTCGCCGGGGCGCACGGCCTCCTCAGGGGCTGTCTGCCTGTGGCGTCATGACGCGGACGCGGTCGCTGATGTCGTACACCGGTTCCCGGCTGACGGCGGCATCGTCAGCTTTGGTGTCACGCAATATCTGTTCGGGAGATTCCCAGGCAGAGAACTGGGCCAGCGCCGCCAGCGGCAGCGCAGCCATCAGGGCGCACAGGCTGCGAGGAGCAAAACGGGAGGGAAGGCGAGGAACCATGGTGAGGGGCCAACATGAGCTGATAAGTGCTGTCATTATAGGCCCCGTTACATCACGGCAACATCATTCACCCTGCTGCCACAGGGTGTCCGTGCGGACGAAACGCGCCCAGGGGGCGCCCTTTCCTCACACGCCGGCGGCCCCATGCCATGCCTGCGTCACACCGCCATCAGAAGACACGTTCCTGCCGGCATCGGGAGACGCGTTACTGCCGACATCAGCCTGCAGATCCACCGTCGGCACCGGGAGACCCGTTCCGGCCGGCTTGGGCCTTCAGATTCCCGTCGGCATCAGGGAGGCCCGTTCCGGCCAGCGTTGACCTTCGAATTCCTGCCGGCATCAGGAGGCCCGTTTCGTCGGCACCGGCCTGCAGATTTCTGTCGGCATCCGCCTTCAGGTCGAAGCAGAAGCCACTGTAGTGCTCGACGCTGTATTCCGGCTTGCCGATGATGGGCATGCGCTTGCCCAGATTTCGCCACTGGTCGCGCAGCACGTAGCCCTGGGCCTGCACGGCCTCGATGAACGGCTCGCGGGCCTCGACCCGGTAGCCACAGTAGGCCGTGCCGATGCTGTTGAGCGTGAAAAAGGCGTGCCGGTCGTGAATGGGTGTGGTGTTGATGATGATGCGCCGCGGCTTCGTTTCGAAACCGGCCAGGATGTCGGGCAGCGACCGGTCCAGATACTGCAGCGCCCCGGAGGCATACAGCACTTCGCAGCCATCGGCGTCGGCCAGCTGGTCGGAGAACTGCAGCTGCCCGTCAACGCCGCGCACCGTGGCAAAGCGCCGCCCCTCCGCCGCCACGGCAGGCATGTCGATCACCAGCCAGCGCAGGTTTTCGGGGTAGTCGATGAACGGCTGGAACGCAAAGTATTTGATGCCCACCGCACCGCCGATGTCGGCCACGCGGGTCAGGCCGCGATAGACGGCGTCGGCCATCCAGAAACAGCGCCGGATGATCGTAGTCGTCGAGCTGCAGGCGCTCAAGGTAGAGCTGGGCCGACGCCGTGTTGTCGTAGCTGGTGGGGGGCCGTGTCCGGCGCACTGGCCACGGCTTTCTCGAAACTGTCGAACACGCCCTTGAACAGGTGGGCTGCCCGGGCATGCACGAACTGGTGCTTCAGGTAGGCCGTTCTGGCATGTCCCATCGGGCCATGCTGGCTGATCCAGCGCTGGCTCTTCACCAGCCGCTTGACGATGCTCATGTCGAATATCCACAAGGAAAGGAGGCGTGCTGTTCTGCCCGTCGTGCGGCCGCCACACCGTCGATGCCACGCAACAGCGCAGCACCATGCCCTGCCGACCTGCGCCGACGCCGGTCGGCAGGGATCAACCATTCGTGGTGCGGTTTCGGAGAACCGGATCCCCCACGGAACAGGCCAGCCGAACGGAGGCTGGCGGCTGCTCCAGCGGCTGCCTTCAACAGGCATACAACGCGCGCCCCCATTAATCTGCACGCTTTGAACGACCCGGCACGGAGCACTTCCACCGCCGCGGAACACAGGCGCACCTGCAGCCCCCGGAGGCTGGCAGGGACGCCGCCGTTCCGGCGTCTGGATGCTTCGGCGAACAGCAGGAACAGCGGCCTGCCGGACGGGCCTGCGCCATTCAGGATTTCTGGAGCACACCATGCACACCAATGACAAAGCCACCGACATGCACTGGAACCGCCATGTTGGTCTGACCTATACCGACCCGGAAACGGCGGAGGATGGTATTGAGTTCGGGGCCGTGGCCGCCGACGGACGCAAATACCGTTTCCATCTGGAACTGAATGCCCTGAAGGCGCTCAATGCCGAGGCATTCTATGATGATGACGTGATCGACAGATTTCACGCCCATCAAAAAGATATCGAACGTGTTGCAGGCCGTTTGGTGATGCTGAACGTGCGCGCCAACCCGATCGTGCTGAAAGCCGCCTATTTTGCAGAGTCTCCGTGGCGCCGGCTGGGTGGGCGTATCTGAATGCGCGCCGGCGGGCGTAAATCCGTCGAAAATTCAGACGGCCATTCACCCCAACAATAGTGGGCAGGCGGCCGCGTGGCAAAGGGACCGTTCGGCCGCCGTGTCAGTGGAACTGCGTGCTGACCGATTCTGCCTCTTCGGGCATTTGCACGTGCACCAGCTCACCGCTGCGGTTGGGATAGAACGGTGAGGCGCAGTCTTCGCAGAACTCAGGGCTCCATCAGCGAATTCCAGACGCGGACGTCGTTGACGCCCACCTCCTGCAGGGGTGCGGCGGATCTGCTGCACCGGTGAAGGATCGTCTGCATCCGACTCGGGGCCCAGCAGCGGCCAGACGACGCCCTGCACCACGTCATCGCTGTCGCCCAGCGAAAAACCGATGCGGTATTCGTCGACCTGCGTGTTGCCGCACGAGGCCACCGCAGCGCGAATGCGCGTGGGCTCGATATCGAGACTGTGCACGAGATAATTGACGGCTGCCTTCACGCCCCAGACACGCACCAGCCGGTCGGACTCGCGCAGGTTGGCGTGATAGGGCGTCGGGCAGCAGGGATTCGAAGCCGCAGCCCGGCAGCAGTGGCTCGATCAGCGGGCGGATACGGGTATTCCAGGCATCCAGACAGTCCTGCCGGGAACGCTGCTCATCGCCCGGGAGCTGCCAGCGAAAGATCGGCTGGTCGCCGCTGGCCACCACGCTGCCCAGCAGGGAAGCGGGCGTCGGCCAGCATCTCGGGGAGCTTCGGGCATGGACCTGAAGTCGGCACGCAGCGTGCTGCCGTTGGCCGTGGCCGTGGCCATGCGCCGGGTGAGCTTGCGCATGTCGGAAAAGTCGTGCGGCAGCTGGTCGAGGCTGTAGAGCCAGGACTGCATCTGGAACTTCACACCGGGGCCAGCACCTCTTCCTGCCAGATGCGCGACAGCTCGGCCGCCACCGGCGCCGGCAGCACACGGGCGGGAATGCTGAAGCGTGTCCAGGCCACGATGGGGCGCTGACCATCAGCCCGTACAGCGGCTCGGCCGGTTCGCTGCCGGCCGCCTGGCCACGCAGTGCCGAGGCGGGAATGCGCACTTCTTCGGCGGCGTGCTCCAGCGCCTCGAGCAGCGCGCCGTAGGCCGTACCGTCCATCTGGTTGATGCGGTCGAGCGCGGCCAGAACGGCGCCTGCATGCCCGCCATCCAGCAGGCGCCCGAGCGCCTGCGCAAGCCTGGCCTCCCAGAACCGGGCTTCGGTGCGCGAGCCGCTCTGTGCAAGGCCGACGGCCCCCACGACGAGGCTCTCCACATCCGGCAGGGGCCTGGGAAATGCGCGCTCGAACGCGGGACGAGAGAAGATGCTTTGCTGGACATGCCGGCAGTGTAACGGAAAGTGGAGAAAAAGTGTATCCGGAATCGGGCGTCAGGCACTCATTCGCCCGCGCGCTCGCCCCGCCAGCGCATGGTGGACTTGAACTGCTTTTCCAGGGCCAGCAGCCCCTGCTCGTGCAGCTGGCGCTCGGCATCGGCCGCCAGCCGGACCTTCAGCCCCTTCGGCGGCCAGCGCCCCCGGCATCGGCCACGGTGCCGGTTTCCTCTTCCTCGCTGCCGCCACCGATGTCGAGGTCCCCTGCCCCCGCGTCAGGGCCCAGATACACCTCGGCCAGCAGCTCCGAGTCGAGCAGCGCGCCGTGCAGCGTCCGGTGCTTGTTGGGGATCATCAGGCGCTCGCACAGCGCATCGAGGTTGTTGCGCTTGCCGGGATAGCGCTCGCGCGCCATCAGCAGCGAATCGGTGATGCCCGAGACGTGCGACGCAAAGGTGCCCAGGTCCAGCCGGGCCAGTTCGGCATCCAGAAAGCCCGTGTCGAACGGGGCGTTGTGGATGATGATCTCGGCACCGCGGCAGAAATCCAGAAACTGGCCGGCGATCTGCGCAAAGGTGGGCTTGTCGCGCAGGTCGTCCCAGGTCATGCCGTGCACGGCGGCCGCCCCCTCGTCCACCTCCCGCTCGGGGTTGATGTAGAGGTGCAGGTTGTTGCGGGTGATGCGCCGGTTGACCATCTCCACGCAGCCGATCTCGATGATGCGGTGCCCCTTGCCGGCATCCAGGCCGGTCGTTTCGGTATCGAGCACCACCTGGCGCTCGCGTGCTTCTTCAGTCATCCGTTCGTCTCTCCGTCGGTTCAGACACCGCCGCGCGCCTTCTGCAGGCCGCCACGGCCAGGCGGTCGGCGCGTTCGTTGTTGACATTGCCCTGGTGACCCCGCACCCAGCGCACCGTCACCTGCCGGGCATCGACCACGGCAAACAGGCGCTTCCAGAGTTCGAGATTGGCCACCGGTTCGTTCTTCGAGTTGCGGAATCCGCGCCGTTCCCAGCCGGCCCGCCACTCGCTGATGCCCTTGAGCACGTACTGGCTGTCGGATACCAGCTCCACCGCCACCCCCTCGGGGGTGCGCAGCAGGCCCTCGATGGCCGCAGTGATCTCGGCAATCTGGTTGGTGCCGGGGCCGATGAAACCATGATCGGCTGCCTGCTCGCCGCCATCCGGCGCAAACACCACCACCCCCAGGCGGCAGGGGCCCGGATTGGTCGGCGCACATGCGCCATCGGTGTAAAGCAACCCATTTCGTCGTCATATGTCTTTCAATCCCTGGAGGGTGTCATGAACTCGTGTGTTCCCGCGCTGGCCCCGGCCGCGTGCCGGCAGGCAGCTGCGCAGGCAAGGCCGGCATTCTAGAGCGTGTTCCGGATAGAGCGTGTTCTGGACGGGTGCTCCCGGCACGACACCTCACGCCTGGTGGCCGCGGGCATCGTGGCCGTGCGCGGCGAAAGACTCCGCCAGACGGGGCCCACCAGACGCATGCCCCGCACCCGCTTGACCGCCGTCATCAGGAAGAAGGCGCCGCAGACCGGCCACCAGCGGTCGCCGGCCCGTTCCATCAGTCGCTGGCTGCGGGCCAGCCATTCGTGGCGCGCGATCGGCAGGGGCGTAGCCACCGTAGACCGTGGGTGCCGGCTCGAAGTCGAGCAGCCGGATCCAGTCACGTACCCGCAGCGGGCCCGATGAAGGGCGCGTCGTGCGGCATGAAGCCTCCGCCCAGCCAGCCGGGCAGGGACATGCCGCAGCGCCCAGAGCGACCACGGGATTGATGCCGGTCACCACCAGATGTCCCTCTGGCCGCAGCACACGATCCACCTCGCGCAGCAGCTGGTGCGGACAGCCGCCGGACTCCAGCTGGTGCGGCAGCACCACCAGGTCCACCGACTGCGAGGCAAAGGGCAGCTCGCCGTGATGGGCCACCCGCAGATCGGGCTGCCAGGCCGCATCCGGCCCCCACCGGTTCAGTGCCCTGCTGCACGCGAATCCGGTGCGGCATGCGGCTGGCCGCCAGCGCGTCCAGGGCCGGCATGCCCAGCTGCACCGCATAGTAGCCAAAGATGTCGTCGACGGTCCGTGCCAGCTGCGCAGCCTCCCACTGCAGCATGTAGCGTCCGGGCGGCGATGCCAGCCAGCGCGCCCAGGCCGCGTCACTGCCTTTACCATCGGGGGATTGCAGGGCAGCGTCTGCTGCCCGGTCCGGTCGTACCATGCGTTGCCGTCGTCGTGTGAAAGGGAGCCGGGAAACGTGTGCAGGGGCGTCAGGAGAACCCGCAGGATCCCGTCCCATGCCCCCGACGGCCCGTATCGTATGGACAGGCCCCCGGAGCGTGTCACGGCCCCGTTCGTTCCCGCTCCGGTCAGCGTGTGTAATGGAGGAACCCTAGTATGACCGATGTGACCGACATCCCGCACCTTCCCCGGACGCCCCCACCAGCGCCAGAGCACGCCCAGGATGCAGACACCCTGTCCATCCGGCCCATTCCCGCCCTGCAGGACAACTACATCTGGTGCATCGGCCGGGGACGCGACTTCATCGTGGTCGATCCCGGCGAGGCGCAGCCCGTGCTGAACGCACTCATGCCGGCCACGGCAGCAGCGAACCGAGCCGGATGAGGGCCGCCGCGCCACGCACAGGCACCACTGCCCCCGGGCAAAGGCCCTCCGCCGCGGGCAGAGGCGGCCACGCCCCAGACAAACGCCGGTCCGGGGCCGGCCCGTCTGCTCGCCATTCTCGTCACCCACCATCACCACGACCATGTCGGCGGCATTGCCGGCCTGCTCGCGCAGTGGCCGGATGCCCGCGTCATCGGCCCCGCCCACTGCGTCCCGCTGGGCGTGAAGGAGGCATGGGCAACGGTGACACCCTGCATTTCCCCGCACTGGACCTGGACCTGCAGGTGATGGCCACGCCGGGTCACACCCAGGATCACCTGAGCTATTTCTGCCCGCCCCTGCCCGGCCACCCGCATCCGGCGTTGTTCTGTGGCGACACATTGTTTTCGGCAGGTTGCGGCCGTGTATTCGACGGAACGGTGGCGCAGCTCTTCCAGTCGCTGCAGCAGCTCCGGACCCTGCCGCCCGACACCCGCATCTGTGCGGCCCACGAATACACGCTCACCAACCTGCATTTCGCCCTGGGTGCCGAGCCCGGCAACGACGCCATCCGCGAGCGCCTGGCCCACTGCCGCCAGTTGCGTGAAGACGGCCTGCCCACGCTGCCTTCCACGCTTTCCGGGGAGCTGCAGGTCAATCCCTTCCTGCGCGCTCACCTGCCCGCGCTGTCCCGTCACCTGCCTGCAGACCTGCAGCCGGAAACGGCCGATGCCTTCGGCGTCTTTGCCGCCCTGCGCCGCTGGCGAAACGGTTTCAAACCGCCCGCCACGCCCTGATCCGGATGCCCCGGCGCTTGCCCGGCGCCGGCACCACCCGACCAGTGGACGGCAACATCCGAAGAAATGCCATCTTGGTTACCGATCCCGACAGGATCCTGTGCTATTGTGAGCCCAAAGCACTCGCAGACTTTTGCAGAGGCTCCCCGGAGCGTGGCATGGACGCCTGCCTGCGTCCCCGCGCTGACCGTTCGTTTTCATTTTGCCCGGTAGGGGCCGGCATCACGTTGCCGCCCCAGACCGGCAGCGAGGCCCCCAACCGGGGCTTTTCATGCCCGCCGGCGCAAACCCACAGGTAACGCACGTGCGCATCCCACACCCCGGCAGCCGGATGGCTGTCTCCGCCTCCCCGATCACGCATCGGCCCTGCCGCCCTCGCGCCATCTCCGGCTGGCCCGGCTGCTGGCCCGGGCCGGTCTGGTTCTGGGGGCTGGCTGGCTGGCCGCCTGCTCCTCGGTATCGCCCCAGCATGCCAGCAGCAGCACCGCCTCCCGCAACGGCCAGCCGGCCATCGTGGCCGAAAGCGACGCCGTGCGTGAACTGGACGCCGCGCAACTGGCCCAGGGTGACGACGCCGGCACCGAGGTGGTGGTCAGCAACGACCTGTGGGGGCGCATTCGTGCCGGCTTTGCCATGCCCGAGCTGGATTCCCGCTGGTGGCCCGACACGAACAGTATTACCTCTCGCGCCCCGAATACCTGCAGCGCATGTTCGGCCGGGGCTCGCGCTATCTGCACCATATCGTCGAGGAGGTCGAGCGCCGCGGCATGCCCACCGAGCTGGCCCTGCTGCCCTTCGTCGAAAGTGCCATGAACCCCACCGCCATGTCGTCGGCCAAGGCAGCCGGCCTCTGGCAGTTCATCCCTCCACCGGCCGCCAGTACAACCTGAACCAGAACTGGTGGGTGGACAACCGCCGCGACGTGGAAGCCTCCACCCGTGCCGCGCTGGACTACCCTGCAGACCGTCTACGAAATGAACGGCGACGACTGGTTCCTGGCGCTGGCCTCGTACAACTGGGGGTGAAGGTGCCGTGCACCGCGCCGTGAAGGCCAACGAGCGGGCCGGCCGCCCGGCCGACTATGCCCACCTGCGCATGCCGGCCGAAACCCGCAACTACGTGCCCAAGCTGCTGGCCATCAAGCACATCGTGCAGAACGCCAGCCGGCTGGGCCTAGCCCCTGCCCGAGCTGCCCGACCAGCCCTACTTCGTCACGGTCGAAAAAGACCCGCCCGATCGACCTGAAGCTGGCGGCGCAGTTTTGCCGGCATGACCGAGGCCGAGTTCCTCGAACTCAACCCGGCACACAACCGCCCGGTCATCTCGGCCACGCGCACCAACACCCCTCAAGATTCCGGTCGACCGCATCGAACGGTTCAAGGCCGCCATGGCGGCCCATGCGGCCCAGGGCAAGCCCTTCGTCACCTGGCACCCGTACACCATGCAGCGCGGCGAGAACCTGGCCGGGGTGGCCGGACGTGCCGGCCTGTCCGTCCCGGAACTGCTGCGCGCCAACGGCATCGCGCCGGGCACCCACCTGCTGGCCGGTTCCCGGCTGCTGGTGCCGCAGAGCCATGCCGGTGACGACAGCCTGGTCGAACAGTTCAACGGTCCGCGCCCTGTACCAGCAGGTCGATGCCGGCCCGCTGGTGCACCGTGTGCGCCGCGGCGAGACGGGCGCCTCCATTGCACGCCGCTATGGCCTCACGCTGGCCGAGCTGCGCAGCATGAACCGCCGCATCACCCGGCTCAGGCCCGGCCAGACGCTGGTGGTGCGCCGCACCCAGCGCCAGACCGTGCTGGTGGCCGAAGACGGTTCCCGGCAGGTCATCAGCCGCCAGAGCACCCAGCCCACGGTCGTGGCCCATGCCCCGGCCTCCAGCAGTACGGTAACAGCGCGTTCAGCAGGCACAGCGGCTGCCGCCAGCCGCACCACCGCTGGTACGGCCAGCGCCCGGAGCAGCGGCATCCGCCTGGTCACCTACGGCCATGCAGGGCCGCACGACGGCCCATACGGCCCGCGCCGAAACCTCCGCCAGCCGGGTGGCGCGACAGATCACCACCCGCTCCAGCCGCCACGGCAGCACGCATCATGTGCTGCCCTCCGGGTCGCGGCGGGCAGGCACGGCCGTCGCAACCGGCACGACAGCCCGGCGTGCGGCAGCCAGCCATACGGCATCCCGCACCAGCGCGCGGAAAGCCCCGGCCCGTACCGGCACGCAGGTGGCGGCCGTTCGCAGCGCCCATCCGGCGTGACCAGCCGGGTGAAATCGCGGGCCTCCACCCGCGTGGCCGCTTCCGGCAGTGCCGGCAGGACGGCCCGCAAGGCCACCACCAGCAAGCGATGCCAGCCGCGCAACGCGCACCAGCAGCCTGCGGCAGGCCGGGCAAGGTGGCCTCGGCCCGCTGATCTTTCCCCTGTTGCAATCATGACCCTGTTGCAAAAAAGGCCGCATGTGCGGCCTTTTTTGCGTCCGGGACCGGAACCTGCCAGGCTCAGGCCGGCTGGCCCAGCGAGATGCCCAGCGACGTGGCCACATCCAGCAGCGTGCTGTCGTCCGGCACGTTGCGGGTGCGGTTGGCCACCTCCTCGATGGGCACGCTCGTGCACTCGTCACCCTTCAGGGCCACCATGCGGCCGAATTCGCCATTGGCCACCATTTTGGCCGCGTACCAGCCAAAGCGCGTGGCCAGCACCCGGTCGTACGGCGTCGGTGTGCCACCGCGCTGCACGTGCCCCAGCTGCGTGCTGCGCACCTCGCTCTCCAGGTGTTCCTTGAGCTGCTCGCGCAGCACGTTGGCACGCCGCCCAGCCGGATCGGATCCGGGCTGTTCTCGAGGTGCGCCTGCACGGTCATGCGGCCGTCGACCGGACGTGCCCCTTCGGCGATGCAGATGATGGTGTAGCCCTGCTTCTTCTCACGCTCCTTGCAGACGCGGATGACCTCCTGCAGGTCGTACGGCCGCTCCGGAATCAGGATGATGTCGGCTCCACCGGCCAGACCGCCTTCCAGCGCAATCCAGCCCGCGTAGCGGCCCATCGTTTCCAGCACCATCACGCGGCCATGGCTGCGCGCGGTGGTTTCCAGCCGGGCCAGCGCCTCGGCCACGATCGACACGGCACTGTCGAAACCGAAGGTGCGGTCGGTGTACATCAGGTCGTTGTCGATGGTCTTGGGCACACCCACCACCGGCAGGCCCAGGGGGTGAAACGGTTGGCAATGCTCATCGTACCGTCACCGCCGATGGCCACCAGCGCATCCAGCCCCAGTTCCTTCACATATTCCATCACCTTCGGCGATACGTCCTCACCCTTCCAGGCAAAGGGGTTGGCGAAGTTGTGCGTACCCAGAATGGTGCCACCCTCGTTGATGATGCCCGACACGGCCCGGGCATCCAGCGGACGGGAGCGTCGCTCGATCATGCCCATGAAGCCGCGCTCGATGCCGGTGACCCGTGCACCGGTACGGAGCAGCGATTTGGTCACACCACGGATCACCGCATTGAGCCCCGGACGGTCGCCACCGCCGGTCAGGACACCCACGTGAAGAGAAGAACTGGACATCGAATTACCTCGCTGGTTGGAAGACAGGCCCGCGTCAGGAGACTCTGCCCCCGCGCAAGGGACCCTCTGCAAAAGTCTGCGAGGCGCTTTGAGCCCAGGATCGGGAATGAGCCAGAAGGCGCCATTTGTCGGCAATAGCAGGGCTATTGCCGACAAATGGCAACGCACTGGATCGCCCGGGCATGGGAATCAAAAGTGCCGCAGGACTTTTGCAGAGCGTCCCGAGGGCGCAGGGGTGAGTCTCGCGTGCCCTTGCGCGCGTGGAATCCCGGCACGCGCGTACGCGTTAGCGTAAAGGGTCACACCCCGGCTGTCGAGCCGGTCGACACCGAAAAACGGATTCCATTCAGGAATCACATGAATGATGTGGGAAAGCGACCAAAGTCTGGTCCATTCGTCCCGGGCCGTTCATTGGCGCATGTCATGGATGCGTTCGTCTTCCGGCCGCGCCAGCCGCCGTGCCGCCTCCACCACCGAAGCCCGGCGCCGCTCCCGTTCGCGGGCATCATCCTCTCCCGTCAGCATGCGGGCCACCTGGGGGCACCGCCGACCACCATCCTGCCAGTGCCAGCACCAGAAACGCCAGGTGATCGGCCGGTAGTGCCGTCGTGACCGTTCCCTGCTGCTGTCCCCGTTCCACCGCCCGGACCTTGTAACCGTAGTACGTGCGTCGCAGTGCCTCATCCGGGACCTCCCCTTCGAAGGACAGCCCTTCCCAGCGCATCAGCCGGCTCAGGGCCGGATGCGCTTCGTGGTAGTCGAACACCCGGCCGGCATAGTCGCCCACATCCTCCACGGCAAAGCTCTCCACCCGGAACCGCCTGCGCCACCTTGGCCCAGCTCGCTGCGCAGCACGGCCGAGAACAGCCCGCGCTTGTCCCCGAAGTAGTTGTAGACCCGCTCCTTGTTCACGCCCGCCGTCCGGGCAATCCGGTCGATCGTCGCCCCGTCCGGACCCAGCCTGGCGAACTCGTCCACGGCTGCTTCCAGAATCCTGCGTTTGGTTCCCTCGGTATCCCAGGCCATCGTCTGTGTATCCGTCCTGATCCGTCCCTGGCGCGTGTCATGGGCTCATTCGCCCTGGCCATACCCGGGGCATGCGGGACGACATGGTTTGTGCGTGTGGCGGAAATCATGCTAGAATAAACTCCAACGTTGCAGTTGGAATTTATTCAATCAGGAGGAGCTGCATGTCCCGTGCTTCCCGACCCGTCTCACCCATCACCCCTGCCGCTTCCAGCACATCCTCCGCCCAGCGGGCGACACCTGCCGATGGCAGCACCTCCGCTGCCGACCGGACGATGCCTGACAACGCCCCTCATCCTGCCGGCGGTGGCGTCATCGCCCTGCTGGTGACGACGGCGCTGTTCGTCCTCACCCAGCTCTACCTGGCCATCCCCTGCTGCCCTCACGTGGCCAAAGGCTTTGGCAGTGCGCCTGCCGCCACCACGCTGGCACTGGCCAGCGCCTTCAGTCTGGCCTATGCAGCAGGCTTTTCTGCTCTGGGGCCGGTGTCGGACCAGTACGGCCGGCGTCCGGTCATGCTGACGGGGCTTGCGGCACTGGCCATCGCCACCCTGGCCTGCGCCTTCGTGCCTTCACTGCCCTGGCTGGGCGGACTGCGCGTCACGCAGGGGCTGGCTGCCGCCAGCTTTTCGCACCGGTGGCACTGGCCTATCTCATCGAGGCCACGCCGCCCCGTCTGCGCGCCACGGCCATTGGTGCCATGTCCACCGCCTTTCTGGTTGCCGGCATTTTCGGCCAGGTCCTGGCCGGCTGGATCGCCCTGCACGGGCACTGGTCGTGGGTGTTCCTGGTCACAGGCGGCGCGCTGGCCATCATGACCCCGCTCATCGCCCTGTTCGCCCGCGAACCCGGGCGTGCTGCCCTGCACGGTCATCTGGGCCACCGCTTCGCTGCCATGGCCCGGCTGCTGGCACGCCCCGCCATTCTGCTGCTCTCATGCGCACACATCACCCTGCTGCTGTCCTTCGTGGCCATGTACACGGCGCTCGGCCCGCATCTGCAGACACTGGGACTGGATGGGAGCCAGGTGCTCCTGCTGCGCCTGGCTGGCCTGCCCCTGATGTTCATGGCGCTGCTGGCCGGGCCACTGGCGGCCCGCATCCGCATGTCCGGCGTGGCCTGCACCGGTTTCATGCTGGCCGCCACCGGCGTGGCACTGGAAGCGGCGCTGTCGCAGCATCTGCCGGGCATCGTCGCCGGCAGCCTGATCTTCGTCACCGGCGTGGCGCTGGCCATTCCGGCCATGATCGTGCTGTACGGTACCCTCGCCGCTCCCGATCGTGCCGCGGGCATGGCGCTGAACGGCTTCGTGCTGTTCATCGGCGCCAGCATCGGGCCGGTGCTGGCCGGGCGGGTGGCGGATTTCCGGCTGTTGCTGATGGGGCTGGCGGTTGTGCTGCTGGGTGCGGCGGGGTGTGTGGTGGGGAGCGGCAGGCTGACAGGGAAAGCAGCAGAAAGCGCACGCATGATGACCACCAGGGCAAGTGTCATGGACTCATTTGTCCCCCGCTCCTCCCCTTCTGGGCGTGCGGGACAAGGGCGGCATGGCCGCAGCCTGGGCGTACCCGGCACTGGGCCGGAACCAACGACCATCAGGCGGACAAAAGCAGATGACACTTGCCTGTTTCGTTTATTTCGATTAGTCTGCACGCCAACATATTCCAGCAAGCGAGACAAGCCCATGGCTACCTTCGTGACACCTCACACGCTGCCTTCGGAGGAAGAGATCGCCATTGCGCGAAAAACAAGCGGCCGCACGTTGTCCTGCCTGTCTGCAAACCCATGCCGAAACCCAGGAAATCAGAATCAGGACAGACGGAGGAACATCACTTCCGGTCCGTGTACCGGTATCTCGCCCTGCGTCTGCTCGTCGATGCACTGACCGAAATCGGCAAGGGCAATGCCGTAAGCATCGTCCCGATCCACGCCGAGATGACCACCCAGGAAGCAGCCGACCTGCTCAACGTCTCGCGCCCCTATCTGGTCCAGCTACTGGAAAAGGGCGAGATCCCGTTCCACAAAGACAGGGCACACACCGCCGTGTCCGGTATCAGGGATATGGTTGATTACAAGAAGCGCACGGACGACGCCCGTCACGCCGTTCTGGAAGAGCTGGCAGCCGAAGCCCAGAAACTCGGTTTTGGGATACTGAACAATGGAAGCACGCGATCCGATCCGCTCCCTCCATCACACCTGCCAGCATCCGTGTTTCGCCTTCAAGGGAGGAAGCCGACGCATCCTGGCGAGACTATCAGGAAACCGGTCTGCACCTGACCGGGGAGGAAGTTCTGGACTGGCTCGAAAACCTGGGGCACGGATCACGAAACCCCTGCCCTCGCCTGCCACACGTGAGCACCCCGCTGTTCACGCCATGATCCACGAGGAGAAAAACACCAGAACACATCGGGGAAGCCCCGGCCGGATCAATGCCCTCGATCCTCACCCCTCGGCCACCCGGTCATCCGGCTGCACGATCACCACATCCCTTCCTTCAGCCCGTCCAGCACCTGCACGTGGGTGGCTGAACGCATCCCGGTTTTCACGGGCGAAAGCCTGGCCCGGCCATTTTTCCACGCGATATACCGCATAACGCAGACTGCCGGCCTGTGCCGCTGCAGCCGCTGGTGCCCTGCGCACCTTCCTGCACTCCCTGCCTGTGCTCCTTCCTGCGCACCTGCCCGTATCTGTGCCTTTGGCGCAGCACCCTGCAGCACCGTCCGTTCCCGAGGGCTGACCGTTTCCGGTGGCCTGCCCTGCAGCCGCCGCAGGGCTGCCCGAGATCAGACGCCGTTTCCTCCGCCACCTTGCGTGTGTCGATGAACAGCGCGCTGGCCGGCACCTGCAGTACGCGGTCCTCGTGGCGCAGCACGAATTCCAGTTCCACCCCGGTAGGCGTCCCCAGCGCCATCCACTGTTGGCGCGGGCTGTCGATGTCCAGGATCACGCGTGTGCGCTGCTCATCCACGCCCAGTGCCGACACCTTGGTGAAGCCGCCCGGCTCCACCCGGGTCACATGCGCCTGCAGTTCGCCCGGCCCGCCCCAGCGCAGCAGGCGTGCCGTCATGCCCGGCCGCACCTTCACGGCATCGGACGACAGCACCTCGGCCTCCACTTCCAGCTGGGCAGTGTCACCCATTTCCAGCAGCTGCTGGCCCAGCGTGACGGGCACGGCGCTGTCCAGCGGGCGCTTGAGCACCACGCCATCCACGGGCGCCAGCACCGCGATGGGTTTTCGCACGGGGGACGATGCGGGTTCGGTTCTTCCGCTCGCGCCCGCCTTCACCGCCGCCTTGTCTGCAGACCCAGCCTCTCCCCCTGCCGGTGCCTCGGCATCCCCTTCCAGCAACGCCGCCCGGGCTGCAGCCACCTGCTGCTGGGCCGTCTGTGCATCGGCCCGGGCAGCGGACCAGTTGGCGCGGGTGGAAGCGGCCTGCATCTGGGCATTTTCCAGCGCCTCCTGCGAAATGGCATTGCCGTCACGCAGTTTTTCGGGCACGCTTCAGCGCGCTGCTGGCCTGATCCAGCGCAGCCCGCGTGGCATTCACATGATGGCGTGCCGACTGGTACTTCTGCTCGGCCGCGGCCAGCTCGGCCCGCAGCTGCGTGCGGCTGCGCGCATCCAGCAGACCGGGCGAGGCCGGGTCGATCCAGGCCACCGTCTGGCCCGGCCTTCACGGCATCGCCCGGCTGCAGGCCGATGCGCTGCAGGGTGCCGGCCACCGGCGCGGTGACCGAATACCGCGCCTTGAGCCTGGTCTTGCCCTCCTCGGAGAACTGTTCTTCCATCGGGCCGTAGCGGACCTGCGCCACGCTGGCCAGCTGGGTGGGCTCGCGCAGTGCCAGCCAGGCCAGTGTGCCCAGCACGCCAGCGACGATCAGACTGGTGACGATGGTTTTCGGGCAGGCAGCTTCATGATGCAATGTTCACAAAAGGAGTCAGATTGAAAATGGGCGCGAGCCGGTGCCTGCCTCGCAGACAGGGAAGAATCCCGGCATGCCAGGGACAGCGCTCACGATCTCCGGCATGTCCATGTCCATGTCCATGTCCCGGTCGCTGCCCCGGGTCCGGGGCTGCTGAAATTCCAGCACCTGTGGAATCCAGCAGTCCGGAGGGGAATCGTGAGGGCCGAATGATTTCGTGGTGCCGGATGCATTCCGTGATGCCGGATACGCTCGTGATACCGGATACGCTCGTGATGCCAAATGCGTTCGTAAGGCTGAATGTATCCATGATGCGCGCTCAGTCCCGCTCCTTCAGGGCCTCGATCATGTCCAGCCGGTTGACCAGTCGCAGCACCACGGCCATCGACACCAGCGTGGTGCACAGTGTCACCACCGTGGCCAGCGCGTAGGATTCGGGCGGGATCCGCAGGGGGATGCGATACAGGTCGCTCTGCAGGCCCTGCACCATCAGCCAGCCCAGCCCCCGGCCACAGACAAAAGCGACAGGGGATGGACAGCAGCACCAGCAGGCCGATCTCGCCCAGCAGGGATGCGCGCCACCTCCCCCGCGTGAAAACCCAGCACCCGCAGGCTGGCCAGCTCGCGGGCCCGTTCGGCCAGCGTGATGCGGGCCGAGTTGTACACCACGCCGAAATTCACCATGATGCCCAGCAGCACGCCCATCATGGTGACCGGACCGGTGATGCGGTTGAGCATGTCGTAGAACGAGCTGGTGGCATCCGCACGGACGCTGATGGCCGCCACATCGGGCCGGCGGTCCAGGGCCATCTTGACGCCCTGCAGCGCCCCCGGCGCCACATCCAGCACCGCGCCCTCCAGCACATCACCCTCGCCCAGCGCCCGGTTCATGGCCGGTACGTCCATGTACAGCGTCACGCCGATCTGTTCGCGCACCAGCGCCATCACCGGCAGCTGCAGCGTACGCCGGCGCCCCTGCAGCTCGTGCACCGACACCGTCTCACCCACCCCCACGCCCAGGCGTGCGGCCAGATAGTCGTTCATCACCACCCCGTCATGGGGACGACCTGCTGCCGGAGACTGGCGTCCACCAGACGTCGCAGGGTACCTTCTGCCGGCAGGCCCTCGATGGTGGTGCGCAGGTGCCGGCTCATCGCCGAGACTTCCACCGGCACGGCACGCATCCCCTCGGCATACTGCACGCCCGGAATGGACGCCAGTTCGAAGAGTGCCCGGCGCGGCTGCACCTCGGTGAAAGGTTGCCGCCACATCGTACAGCTCGCCCATCCGGAAGCGGCTGTCCACCAGATAGGGTCGGTGCCCCGCCCTGCAGGCGCACCATCACGATCAGCCCGCCCACCATGGCCAGGCCGATGATGGTCAGCACCGCCCGGCCCGGCCGCCGTTCCAGCTGGCGCAGCACCATGCGCGCCGTCTGCGGCAGCCGCTGCAGCAGGCGCCAGCGCCCGACCAGCCCGCCGCGAAAAGCGCTCCGGAGCCTGTGGCCGCATGGCCTGTGCCACCGGCTCGCGCACCGCACGCAGCACGGCCAGCCCGGCCCCGGCCACGCCGGCCAGCACGGCCACCAGCACCCCCGTGATCACCAGCCCGCCATCGAGCGAGAAATACAGCTGCGGAAAAGCGGAAGTTTTCCAGATAGGTCCGGGCCATCCACTGGCCCATCCAGCTGCCGGCCACGATGCCCAGCAGCGCCCCCGCCACACAGATCACCGTGGTCATCAGCCCATAGTGCAGCATCACGGTGGTGGTGCGGTAGCCAAAAGGCCTTCAGGATGGCAATCTGCCCGCGCTGCATGCCCACCAGACGGGTGAACACCACGTTCAGCAGAAAGGCCGCCACCCCCAGAAAGACGGTGGGCAGCATGCGGACACTGGCATGGAGCTGGCCCAGCTCGTCATCCAGCCGCCGGGTGGAGAGCTGGTCCACGCGTCCGATGGCACCCAGCCCGCCCCAGCGGTCCAGCACCCGGTCGATGCCGGCAATGGCGCGTGCCTCGCGCCCCTGCGCATCGGTCTGGGGCGAGCCTGGCCGTGAGCGAATTGAAGGCACCATCCATGTTCATGCCGGCAGCCAGTGCTTCGCGCGGCACCCACAGCACCGCAAAATGCTCGTAGTCCGGAAAGATGCCGCCGGGCGCGATCTGGTACAGATATTCGGGCGTGCCCCCACGCCCACGGCCGTGAACCACTGGCTGCGCCCGTTGACCGTCACCCGCAGGCGGGCACCGGGCTGCAGGTGATGGAAATCCGCAAAGGCATCGCTGATCACCACCTCGTTCCGTGTCCAGGGGGCCGGCATCCGGCCCCGCCGCAGGAACACGCGGTTCTGCCGCGGCTGCTGGCCATTGTCCGGCAGCGACACCAGCTCCGCCTGCATCGGCTCGTCCACCCCCGCCAGTTTCAGCTTGCCGGGCCGCCCGCACCCGTGTCTCGACCTCGGCCACCTCGGGCAGCGCCGCCACCCTGCTTCGCCACGCCTTCCGGTGACCGCTTGAGCGTCACCCACACGTCCGGCAGGTTGCCGTTGTCCACGGCGAAGAGCTGCTCGCGACTCTCCAGCAGCGAGCTGAAAGCCATCTGCATCATGGTCAGCATGGCAATGCCGGCCATCACCACCCCCATGATGGCGATGGCCCTGCCCGCGCAGCAGCCACAGGTCGCGCAGTGCCTTGCGGTAGATGGCCGGCAGCAGCGCGCGCCGTACCCGGCGACCACCTCCGCCTCCACCACCCGAGGCCCCACCCCAGCAGGGACCGCCACCAGCGGGATCCGCCGCCAGCAGGTCCACCACCAGCGGGGTCGCCCCCGGTGGATCCCCCATCCTGCCGGTCCATGGCCCGCCGGCCCACCGTCCCGTGCGCGGTGCGCAACGGTGCCGGGGACGTACCGGATGGAGAGGCTTCACCAGCGCAGCTCATCGGCCTTCAAGCGGTGTTCGTTGACCTTCACGTCGACGATGCGGCCATCGCCCATCGTCAGCACCCGGTGCGCCATGCGGGCGATGTCGGCGTTGTGCGTGATGACCACCGTGCAGGGTGCCCAGCGAGGCATTGACCTCATCCAGCGCCGTCAGCACCCGCACACCGGTGGCGGAGTCGAGCGCCCCGGTGGGCTCGTCGCACAGCAGCACGGCCGGCTGCTTGGCAATGGCGCGCGCAATGGCCACCCGCTGCTGCTCGCCGCCCGACATCTGCGCCGGAAAATGGTTCAGCCGGCCATCCAGCCCCACCAGCGCCAGTGCATCCTCAGGGGCGCATCGGGTGCCGGGCGATCTCGGTGACGATAGCTACGTTCTCGCGCGCCGTCAGGCTGGGAATGAGGTTGTAGAACTGGAAGACGAAACCCACGTTGTCGCGCCGGAACTGGGTGAGCGTGCCGTCATCGGCATGGGTGAGATCCTGCCCGTTGTACCAGACGCGCCCCGCCGTGGGCACATCCAGCCCGCCGAGGATGTTCAGCAGCGTCGATTTGCCGCAGCCCGACGGCCCCAGAATCACCACGAACTCGCCCGGATGGAGTTCGAGGTCGATGCCGCGCAGCGCATGCACCTCCACCTCACCCATCCGGTAGACGCGGGTGATGCCCTCGGCACGGAACATCACCGCAGAAGCATCTGCCCCTGCTTGTCCCGTTCATCCCCGTGTCCGTCCCCGTCGCGTTCATGCGGAAGCCCCTGTCATGCCCGTTCGAATGTGTCCATGCCCCACGCTGACGGGCCATGAAACGATCCGTGACCATTATCGCCCATGGTAACACCGTCACGTGTCGGCCCTGCCCTGCTGCCGCGACGGTTTTTCTCCGGCCGGCGCGCCATTTTTCCCCGAACGGAGTACGTCCTCTTCCATCCGGAACACGGGCAGACGGACCAGCGTGTGGATGCCCGCCATCTTCCGGTTCCTCCACCCGGAACACGGACAGACGGACAGTCGGGCAGACGGGCAGATGGCGAGCAGCGGGCAGAACCCGCTGAGGATGAATGCCCGTCACACCCGGTTCTGCAGCACCTCCAGCATGTCCATCCGGTTCATCAGCCGCAGCACCGCTGCCATCGAGACGAGCGTCGAGGTCAGCGTCACCAGGGCGGCCAGCGCGTAGCCTTCCGGCGGCAGGGTCAGGGGCACGCGGTACAGGTCGTTCTGCATGCCCTGCACCATCAGCCAGCCCAGCCCCCAGCCACAGGCAAAGGGACAGCGGAATGGACAGCAGCACCAGCAGCCCGATCTCGCCCATCAGGATGTGCGCCACCTCGCTGCGCGTGAACCCAAGCACGCGCAGGCTGGCCAGTTCGCGCATCCGTTCGGCCAGCGTGATGCGCGCCGCGTTGTAGACCACCCGAAATTCACCAGCATGGCCAGCACGATGCCCATCGAGGGTGATCGGCACGGAAATGCGCCGCACCACCTGATAGAACGAATCGGTGGCTTCCTGCCGGACGGTGACCGAGGCGATGTCGGGCCGCCGGTCCAGCGCGCGGCGCACCGTCTGCAGCTCGCCGGGCAGCACGTCGAGCACGGCGCCTTCCAGCACATCACCATCGCCCAGGACCTGACCGAACGCCGCCACGTTCATGTAGACGGTCACGCCCAGCAGCTCGTTGATCACGGCCGCCACGGGCAGCTGCCGTGTACGGCGCCGGCCCTGCAGCTCGCGCAGCGACACCCGGTCTCCCACGGACACGCCCAGCCGGCGGGCCACGTGCGCATTCATCAGCAGGCCGTTTTTCGGGCAGGGGGCTGGCGCTCGAGCCGTCCGTCGATCAGTCCGCGCAGCTCGCCCCGGCCGGGCATGCCTTCCAGCACGGTGCGCAGCCGGTGATTCATCGCCAGCAGTTCCAGCGGCACGGCCCGCATGCCCTCCGCGGCCTGCACACCGGGAATGGGACTGCAGCTCGAAAATCGCACGGTGCGGCTGTGCCTCGGTGAAGCGCACCGACACATCGTACAGTTCCCCCAGCCGGAAGCGGCTGTCGACCAGAAAGGTCAGTGCCCCCGGCTGCAGGCGCACCATCACCACCAGCCCGCCCACCATGGCCAGTCCTGCCACCGTCAGCAGCGCCCGGCCCGGATGACGCACCAGATGCCGCAGCACCATGCGTGCCGGCTGTGGCAGGTACCGCGCCACCAGTCCCTGCCCGATGCCGGCGACACGATAGCGCTCGGGAGGCTGCGGACGCATGGCCTGGGCCACCGGCTCGCGCACCGCCCGCAGCACCGCCTGGCTGGCACCGGCCATGCCGGCCAGCACCGCCACGACCACGCCGGTGAGCACGGTCATCAGGTCCACCGCATGATGCAGGGAGGGGAAGCGGAAATTGTGCTGGTAGGTCACGGCCAGCCAGTGCCCCATGCCGCTGCCGGCCAGCACGCCCAGCAGCGCCCCGGCCACGCAGATCGTGGCTGCCATCAGGGCATAGTGCAGCACCACGGTGGACGTGCGGTAGCCGAAGGCCTTCAGGATGGCGATCTGGCCACGCTGCAGGCCCACCAGCCGGGTGAACACCACGTGCAGCAGAAAGGCGGCCACCGCCAGAAAGACGGTGGGCAGCAGGCGTACGTTGATCTGCAGCTGGGCCAGTTCGTCCCGCAGCCGGCGGGTGGAGATCTGCTCGTCCCGGCCGATGGCCCCCAGTCCGCCCCAGCGGTCCAGCACATGGTCGATGGCGGCCAGCGCGTCCGCCTCGTGCCCCGGTGCTGCCCCCTGCCGCGACAGGGTGGCCGACAGGGCATTGAACGCCCCTTTTCATGTTCATGGCGGCGGCCAGGGTACTGCGCGGCACCCACAGCACGGCAAAATGGGCATGATCGGGAAACACGCTGCCCGGGTGCCAGCTGGTAGAGAAACTCCGGCGAGCCGCCCACCCCCACCACCCGAAAAGCCCTGGGTGCGGCCATTGACGGTGACCTGCAGCCGGGCGCCGGGCTGCAGGTGATGCACGGCGGCAAAGGCCTCGCTGATCACCACCTCATCACGTGACCAGGGGCCGGCCGGCGTCCGGCCTGCAGGAAGAGCCGGTTCTGCACGGGCTGCCGGCCATCGTCCGGCAGCGACACCAGCTGGGTCTGCAGCGGTTCATCCACGCCCGCCAGGGCCAGCTTGCCACTGGCCATGATGCGGGTCTGCGCCTGGGCCACCCGGGCAGTGCCGCGACCTGCCGGGCCACCGCCTCGGGTGCCCGCTTGAGCGACACCCAGACATCGGGCAGATTGCCCTGGGCGGCCGAGAACAGGTGATCGCGGCTGGCCAGCAGCGAGTGAAAGGCGATCTGCAGCATGGTCAGCATGGCAATGCCGGCCATCACCACGCCCACGATGGCCAGCGCCTGGCTCGCGCAGCTGCCAGAGATCACGCAGCGCCTTGCGATAAATGACAGGGATCCCGGGCCCCATGATCGACGCACTCCCCGGGAACCCGCGACAAAAACCCTGCGGCCTGGCTCCCATGCATTCGGCGGCCGATTATTTCACCGGTTGCCCGAAATGCCTGCCAATCCCACGATCCCGGCAGGGGAGCATGTCGTGCCAGGGCGTCACGGTCTGCCCCCGGCATTCCCAACCCCGTTCCGGAGCGGGTCATGGAATCGTTCGCCCCCACGGAGGCCCCAGCCGTGTGCAGACAGGGGCCGGCCATCTGAGATGGCATCCCGCCATGCCGCCGCGGCCAGCAGCTCGCGCGTGTAGCCGGAAGCCGGTGCCATGAAGACATCCTCGACCGTCCCCTGCTCCACCACCACACCATCCTTCATCACCAGCAGCTGGTGTGCCAGTGCGCGGATCACGCCCATGTCGTGGGTGATCAGCACATAGCTCAGGCCATGCTTCTGCTGCAGCGACACCAGCAGCTTCAGCACCTGCAGCTGCACGGTCAGGTCCAGTGCCGAGGTGGGCTCGTCCAGCACCAGCAGGCGGGGCTTGAGCACCAGCGCCCGCGCAATGGCCACCCGCTGGCGCTGCCCGCCCGAGAGTTCATGCGGATAGCGGTGCAGCACCAGGACCGGATCCAGCCCCACTTCCTGCAGCGCGTCGATCACCGCCGTGCGGTGCGCGTCGTCCGTCAGATCGGGCCGGTGCAGCCACAGCCCCTCCCCGACGATTTCGGCAATGCTCATCCGCGGCGAGAGCGCGTTGAACGGATCCTGGAACACCATCTGGAATCCGGCCCGCAGCGGACGCAGCGTGCGCTCGGGCAGCGCGTCGATGCGCGTGCCGGCCACGCTCACCTCGCCGTGCATCTCGCCGGCAGCCAGGCGCATCAGCACCAGCGCCAGCGTGGTCTTGCCGGAGCCGGATTCGCCCACCACCCCCAGCGTGGTGCCGGCCGGCACCTGCAGGTCGACATCCTTCAGCACCTCGGTCCGTTCGCGGGCAAACCAGCCCTTCTGGCTGACGAAGGTGCAGCCCACCTGGCGTGCACTGACCATGAAACCGGGATCACCAAAATCTTCCGTGCCGGACGGCGCCTCCGCCATGGGCTCCACCAGCCGCTTCGGATGGGCCGCCAGCAGCGCCCGGGTGTATTCGTGCCGTGGGGCGTCGAACACCCCGGCCACCGGCCCCTGTTCCACCACCCGGCCGTGACGCATCACCACCACCTGCTCGGCAAAGGCACGCACCAGCGGCAGGTCGTGCGTGATCAGCAGCACCGCCATGCCGAACTGCTGCTGCAGGTCGGCCAGCAGCTTCATGATGCTGGTCTGCACCGTCACGTCCAGCGCCGTGGTGGGCTCGTCGGCGATCACCAGCTTCGGCCGGCAGGCCAGCGCCATGGCAATCAACGCCCGCTGCCGCTGCCCGCCCGAGAGCTGGTGCGGGTACGCGGCTGCACAGCGCCTCGGGTCCTGGATGCGCGTCAGCCGCAGCAGTTCCAGCGTGCGTTCCAGCGCCTGGGCGCGCGTCAGCCCTCGTGCTGCGTCATCACCTCGCCAATCTGGTCGCCGATGGTGTGCAGCGGGTTCAGCGCCGACATGGGCTCCTGAAACACCATGCCCATCTGCCCGCCCCGCAGCTGGTGCAGCGCACGCGCATCGGCCGTGAGGATGTCGCGTCCCTCGAACAGCACGCTGCCCCCGTACTGCGCACCTTCGGTCAGCCGCATCAGCGCATGGGCCGTGAGCGTCTTGCCCGAGCCCGATTCGCCCACCAGCGCCACACGCTGGCCCGGCCCCACGGAAAAGCTCACTTCCTGCACGATGCGCGCCGGCGCTCCGTCGGGCCCCGGCAGGTCGATGCTCAGGTTGCGCACGTCCAGCAGGGTCCGGCCCTGGGCCGTCTGCGGTGCCTGTCCCGGTGCCCGGGGCGTGTGCCCTTCATTCGTCATGTCGTCTCCCTCACCGTTTGCGCGGATCCAGCGCATCCCGCAGCGCCTCGCCGATGAAGATCAGCAGCATCAGCATGCCCACCAGCACGCCGAAGGTGGGCAGCGCAATCCACCAGGCATCCAGACTGGTCTTGCCCTGCGCCAGCAGCTCGCCCAGACTGGGGCTCGAGTCGGACACGCCCAGCCCCAGAAAATCCAGACTGGCCAGCGCCACGATGGCCGCACTCATCCGGAATGGCAGAAAGGCCAGCACCGGCGTGAGCGAGTGGGCAGGATGTGCCGCAGGATGATGGTGCGCCGGGGCAGCCCCAGCGCACGCGCGGCCTGCACGAATTCCAGCTGCCGGTTGCGCAGGGAATTCGGCCCGCACGTAGTCGGACAGCCCCATCCAGCCGAACAGCGACAGGATCACCAGCAGCACGCCGATGCCCGGCTCGAACACCGAGGCCAGGATGAGCAGCAGGTACAGCTCCGGAATGGCCGACCACACCTCGATGAACCGCTGCAGCGTGATGTCCACACGCCCCGCAAAATAACCCTGCAGCGCCCCCATCACAATGCCCAGCCCCGTGCCGATGGCGGTGAGCGCCAGCCCGAACAGCACCGACAGCCGAAAGCCATACAGCAGCCGGGCCAGCACGTCGCGGCCGCGGTCGTCGGTGCCCAGCACGTTCTGCGCCGACGGCGGTGCCGGATTGGGCAGCTCGGCGTAGTAGTTGAGCGTGTTGAAACTGTAGCGGTTCAGCGGCCACAGCAGCCAGTTGCCGTCCTTCCGGAACTGCTGCTGGATGAACGGGTCGTGCCACTCGGTGGGCGCGTTGAAATCCCCCCCGAAGGTGGTTTCGGGATAATCCTTCCAGAGCGGCACATACAGGTTGCCTTCGTAGCTGGCCAGCAGCGGCCGGTCGTTGGAGAGCACGCCGGCAAACAGAGACACGCCAAACAGGATGGCAAAGATCCACAGGCTGATGTAGCCGCGCCGGTGGCGCCTGAAGCGCTGCCAGGCACGCCGGGCAGGCGAATGTGCCCGCACGCCGGCGCCTGCCGGTACGACGGCCCCGTCGGCCACCACACGGGAAGCGCTCCCTTCTGCCATGGAAACGGCTCCTTCCGTCACGGGCTCAAATTCCCCGGACAGGGGAGCGGCGCCATCAACCATGGCGTCTGCGCCTTGCGAAGGCGGTGTCATGACGTCTGCACCCTGCGAGGGCGGTGAAATGCGCCGGTTCTGCGTCATCATCCGTTCACCGCCCCGATCCGCTGAATTTCACGCGCGGGTCCACCCACGTGTAGGCGATATCGGTGATGAGCTTCGTCAGCAGCCCGATCAGCGAAAACAGATAGAGCATGCCCAGCACCACCGGATAATCCCGCTGCACCACCGATTCATACGACAGCAGCCCCAGCCCGTCCAGCGAGAACAGCGTCTCGATCAGCAGCGAACCGGTAAAGAAGGCCCCCACGAAGGCCGCCGGAAAGCCCGTCACCAGCGGAATCAGCGCATTGCGCAGCACGTGCCGGTACAGGATGCGCCGCTCGGGCAGGCCCTTGGCCCGCGCCGTGGCCACGTACTGGCGGCGAATCTCTTCGAGCATCACGTTCTTGGTCAGCAGCGTGGTGACGGCAAAGCTGCCCGCCACCAGACAGAGGAGCGGCAGCGCCAGATGCCAGAAATAATCCATCACCTTGCCAAAAGAGGCTCAGCGACGCCCAGTCATCGGAGGTCAGGCCGCGCAGCGGAAACCACGACAGGAACGAGCCACCGCCAAACAGCACCAGCAGCGCCACACCCAGCACGAAACCCGGAATGGCATAGCCCACCAGAATGGCCGTGGTGGTCCAGAGATCGAAAGCGGCTGCCATCGCGCACCGCCTTGGCAATGCCCAGCGGAATGGACACCAGATAGACGATCAGAAAAACTCCACACCCCGAGGCTGATGGAAACCGGCAGCTTCTGCAGGATCAGCGAGCCCACCGACTGCTGGTAATGAAAACTCTCGCCCAGGTCGAAGCGCAGATAGCGCCCCACCATGTCGACGAAGCGCGTGGTGGCCGGTTTGTCGAAACCATAGAACGCTTTGATTTTCGGCCAGCTGCCGTGCATCCACCCCTGTGCCCCCCGATAGCCGGGAGCAGAGGCTGCCGCCGCCACCTCGCCACCCTGCCCACCGCCGCGCAGGCTCTGCACCACCTGCTCCACCGGGCCACCCGGCACGAACTGGATGACCACGAAGCTCACCAGCAGAATGCCCAGCAGCGTGGGCACCATCAGCGCCAGCCGGCGCAGTATGTAACTCGACATGATCATTCCTCCGGCGGTTGCGGCCTTGCGTCCGGGTCGAACCACCAGGTCTGCAGCATCCAGGACTGCGCATCATAGAAGAGCGGCAGCACGGTGGGATAGCGCAGCCGGTAGTCGAAAGGCCACGCGGTAGCTGCTGCTGTGAAACTGCGGCACCATGTACCAGCCGTGGCGCAGCACGCGGTCGAGCACCCGGGCTGCCACCTCCAGCTCCTCGCGCGATTTCACCGCCAGAATGCGGCCGATGATCTCGTCCACCACCGGATCGGCAATGCCCGCGTAATTGGACGAGCCCCTCTTCGGTGGCGCCGGCCGAGCCCACCATCTGCCACAGCTCGTTGCCGGGCGTGGCACTCATCGGATAGATGGCCGTGGTCACGTCGAAATCGAAGGCATCCATCCGTTTCTGGTAGAGTGCCGGATCCACGGTGCGCAGCCGCACACGGATGCCCAGCCGGGCCAGGTTGTGCACCCAGGGCGTGGCCACCCGTTCGAAGGTCGGCGAAAAAAATTCAGCACCTCGAACTGGAACGGCTGCTGCTCCGCATTGCGCAGCCGGCCATCGTCCCCCACCTTCCAGCCCGCCGCGGCCAGCAGCTGCTGGGCGCGCTGCAGGCTGCTGCGCAGAGTCTGGGCATCCGGCGTGTCGGGCACTTCCGGCACGGCCTCGAACAGCGACGGGTCGAGCGGCGTCTTCAGGCTCTGCAGAAAGCGGGTTTCGTCTGCATCCGGCGCACCGGTGGCTGCCATCGGGCTGTTGGCAAAATAGCTGCGCGTACGCGTGTACTGGCCGTAGAACACCTGCCGGTTGAGCCAGTCGAAATCGAAGGCCAGCGCCAGCGCCTCGCGCACCCGCACATCCCGAAAGAGCTGCCGGCGCGTGTTCAGCGCATAGCCCCTGCATGCCGCTCACGTTCGACTGGGGAAAGCTGCGCTTTGATGATCTCGCCGCTGAGGTAACGGCTGCCCACATGGCCCCCGCGCCCAGTTGCGGGCCGAGTTCTCGAACAGCCAGTCGAACTCGCCGGCCTTGAAGCCTTCGAGCCGGGCCGTCTCGTCGCGGAAATACTTGAACACCACCCGGCCGAAGTTGAACATGCCCCGGCGCACCGCCAGCCCGTCGGCCCAGTAATTCTCGACCCGCCGGAACCCGATGCGCTTGCCCAGATCGAGATCATCGATGACATAGGGGCCACTGGTGACCGGATACTCGTGGGCGATGGCATCGAGCGTCTTGCCGTTGCCCCAGCTGCGCGAGAAGATGGGCAGATCCTTGGCGAGGATCAGGTGCAGCTCCGGGTTGGGCCGTTTGAAGAAAAAGCGTACCAGCCGGTCGTCCATCACCTCCACCCGGGCCACGTCGCCAAAAATACTGGCGCAGCATCGGAAAGCCCTTCGGCCCGGTGACGGATTCGAACGAATGGCGCACATCCTCGGCCAGCACCGGCGAGCCGTCGTTGAAGCGGGCCTCGACGCGCAGCTTGAACATCACCGAGAGGCGGTTGTCGGCCAGGATCATGTCCTCGGCCAGCAGGCCATAGATGGAAAAGGGTTCGTCCCAGCTGGCCACACCCAGCGATTCGAACATCAGCGTACCCAGCCCGGCGGCCGGCATGCCCGCAGCGCAAAGGGGTTGAGCGAGTCGAAGGTGCCGAAACCCGCCAGCCGCACCATGCCGCCACGCGGGGCATCGGGGCGCACATAGTCGAAATGGGGGAAAGGATTCGGGATAGCGCGGCTCGCCCCCCCCAGGACAGCGCATGGGCCGCCCATGCCGGGCGCTCCGGCCAGCCGAGCAGGCCCAGCGCCCCGAGACCGAGCATGCCCTGCAGCCAGTCCCGGCGGGACATGCCTCCCCCAGGCGCAACTCCCTGTTCCCCGGCCCCCGGGGCCCTCGATGCACGCAACCATCCGTCAACACACAGAAAACGCCAGCCGCCATTGTAGAGCGTGTCATGGCCCCATTCGCCCCCGGCACGCCCCGGGCGCCCGGCTCATGCGACAATGCCGATGTTATTTTTGCCACGAGGCGACATATGAACCAAGGTTTTCTGGCCGGCAAGCGCATCCTGATCCTCGGCCTGCTCTCCAACCGCTCCATCGCGTACGGCATTGCCAGACAGTGTCGCGCCCAGGGGCCGAGCTGGCCTTCACCTACCAGAGCGACCGGTTCAAGGACCGGATCACCGAGCTGGCGGCCGAATTCGGCTCGTCGCTGGTCTTCCCCTGCGATGTGGCCGAAGACGCCCAGATCGATGCGCTGATGCAACAGGTGGGCGAACACTGGAAGGATGGCTTCGACGGCCTGGTACACGCCATTGCCTACGCCCCGCGCGAGGCCATCGCCGGCGACTTCCTCGAGGGCTGCACCCGCGAGAACTTCCGCATGGCGCACGACATCTCGGCCTACAGCCTGGTGGCGCTGGCCCGCGCCGCGCAGCCGCTGATGCAGGGGACGCAACGGTGCGCTGGTCACGCTGAGCTACCTGGGTGCCGTGCGTGCCGTGCCCAACTACAACACCATGGGCGTGGCCAAGGCCGCCCTGGAAGCCAGCGTGCGCTATCTGGCCCGCGACCTCGGCCCGAAGGGCATCCGTGCCAACGGCATCTCGGCCGGCCCGATCAAGACGCTGGCCGCCGCCGGCATCAAGGGCTTTTTCCAGCATCCTGTCGGCCGTGGAAGCCGCCGCGCCCCTGCACCGCAACGTGACCATCGAGGAAGTGGGCAACGTCGCCGCCTTCCTGCTGTCCGACCTGGCCTCGGGCGTGACCGGTGAAATCACCTACGTGGATGCCGGCTACTCCCACGCACTGGGTGGCGTGGAGGGCTGAGCCCCTTCCTGCGGCCCCGCGCCCGGCGGTGCCCAGCCCATGCAGGCGCCCGGCCCACACAGCCGGGCGTTCGCATTTCTGCGGGGACGGCAGATGACACCGGGATCATATGGCTTCTGGAACCGGCATGCGGTGCTGGCAGGCATCCATGCCCATACCCCCTGCCGCCAATACCGATATACGGCAACCGATATCATTCGGAGGCTGCGTGTCCATAGGATGGACGCGTCGACCCTGAATCCGGATGGAGAGCCCCGATGGCAGTCAGACACGGTGAATACAAGGTCCCCGGCGGCAAGCTGGTGGTGGTCGATCTGGACGTGGAAAACGACCGCCTGGCCCGCGTGCAGGGTGACCGGCGACTTCTTCCTCGAACCCGAAAGTGCCCTGGACGATATCTGCCGCGCGCTGGAAGGCCAGCCGGCCGATGCCGGCACAGACAGCCTGGCTGCCGCCATTCGCAGCGCCCCTGCCCGCCGACGCCCAGCTCTTCGGCTTCAGCCCCGAGGCCGTGGGCATTGCCGTGCGCCGCGCGCTGGGGCTGGCCACCACCTGGCGGGATTTCGAATGGCAGATCGTTCACGAGCCCGCATTTTCACCCGAACTGCATGCCGCCCTGGACGAGGTGCTGAGCGAGGAAGTGGCCGCCGGCCGGCGCCCGCCCACGCTGCGCATCTGGGAGTGGGACACCACGGCCGTGGTGCTGGGCGTCTTCCAGTCGGTAGCGCAACGAAGTGGACGAAGAAGCGGCCCAGCGGCTGGGCGTGACGCTGACCCGGCGCATCACCGGCGGCGGCGCCATGTTCATCGAGGCCGGCAGCATCATCACCTATTCCCTCTATGCGCCCCGGTTCGCTGGTGGCCGACATGAGCATTGCCGATTCCTACGCCTTCCTCGACGACTGGGTACTGAAGGCACTGCAGTCCCTGGGCGTGGCCGCCTTCTACAAACCGCTCAACGACATTTCCAGCGACCGGGGAAGATCGGCGGCGCCGCGCAGAAAGCGCTTTTTCCAACGTGCCGGCCGATGGCGGCAAGACCATCCTGCACCACGTGACGATGGCCTACGACATGGACGCCGGCAAGATGATGCAGGTGCTGCGCATCGGCCGCGAAAAAGCTCAGCGACAAGGGCACCACCAGCGCCGCCAAACGCGTGGACCCGCTGCGCAGCCAGACCGGCCTGCCACGCGAGGCCATCATCGAACGCATGAAGGAAACCTTCGTGCAGCTGCACGGCGGTACCCCGGATACATCACCCCCGAAGAAATGGTGGAAGCCGTGGCCCGGGTGGAACACAAATTCGGCACCCGTGACTGGCTGTACAGGTTGCCCTGAAGCCATACGGATTGCCCCGAAAGCCAGCAGATCGTCATGCAGTCCGCCGCGTGCACAGCCGCGCAAACCGCTGCCTTGTGGCTGTATGCTGCGTCCGTCGTACGGCTGCAATGGCCGGGCGTGGGCTGTATGCACCGGCGGTGTGCATTGGCTGCCGCGTTGGCCGCATGTGCTGCGTGCCCGCTCCAACTCTCATGGCATACAGCGGGCAAATAACGGCATGCACAGATGATCTGGCTGCGTTGATTTCCCTCAAGCGGCAGCATTTATCATTCCGCCTATCATGAATCCGTTTTCATTCACCCTGGAGATTTCAGCATGATCCGCTCCCCACCTTGCTGCCGCCCTGGCGGCTGCCGGCCTGTTTGCCCTGTCGGCCCCCGCATCGGCATCGGAAACCGATCTGGTCCTCACGCCCGACCAGATGAGCACCGCCTCCGGCCGTGTGACGGTGGACGAAGATTCCGCCTACAACACCCGCACCGTTCGCGTGGAAATTCCAGCCAACCGCACGCTGGAGCCGCACGGCCCGAAAGATGGCTATTTCTTCGTGACCGTCATCAGCGGCACGCTGCAGTTCGGGCTTTGGCCGCACCTTCGACGAAAACCAAACTGAAAAACCCTGCCCCCGGGCAGCGTGTTCAGCCACCGCGCCAACCAGCAGCATTTCGCCCGCACCGGTGACCAGCCGGTGGTGCTGCAGATCACCACCATCTCCCCCGCCGGCAAGGCCGAAGGCATGAGCACAGCCACGATCATCACGACCACGGGCCACGATCATCACGACCACGGCAAGTCTGGCAGCAAGTGATCTTCAGCGTGCCGCTGCCCCGCGGCGACTGAACCAGCGGCCGAGCCACGAGCGCTCGGCACGCCGGGCTGCATCGGCCTGCACATGGGCCGGCAGCCGGTTGACCAGGAACGGAATGCCGATCGCGAGGGATGGCCAGGTCATCGACCAGGCCCAGCAGGATGGCAAAGTCCGGAATGATGTCGATGGGCGAGAACAGGTACAGCCCCAGCGCCACGATGCCCAGCTTGATGCCAGGCGGCGTGGCCGGGTTGCGCAGCGCGTACCAGAGCATCACGGCCTCGCGGCCAGTGGCGTTGAAGAGCCGGCGGATCTTGAGCAGCCAGAGCATGGTGGGGCCTCCACGAAAGTTCATGGCCGGCACGGAAACGGCGGCCGGCCTCCTGCCCATCATGGGGTTTGGCTCCTTTGAAATCAAGGGTTGGTTACATACTGGGACATTCCTGGAGGTGTCCCCGGCACCATGTCGTGGCAACAGCCGGCAGACAGGCATAAGCATATGGATCGCGGTAACGGCACGCATGCCCACGGTGTTTATCGGCTGGCACCGGGAAGACATCTGGCAGGTGGGAACGGCAGGCATACGGTACGGCTGACTGACCGGGATTGGCGGGGGCCGGCAGCCTGTTGCGGCCGGCCGGCCCGCAGCGATAACACTTGACAATGACGCCCCTGGGCTACATATTTGGGCATATACGCAGTTTTTGACGCCCAGGGGGCTACAATGACCACGCTGTACGACATCGCTGACATGCTGAAGGAAGCGCGCCGCGACGCGAAGCTCAGCCAGGAAGAGCTGGGGCGCCGCGCCGGCGTGGCGCGCACCACCGTGGCCCGGATGGAAAAACCTGTCACGGGGCGACATGAGTGTCTCGGCCCTGCTGCGGCTGCTCGAAGCGGCCGGCTACGACCTGAAGCTGGTCAGGCCGGGGCATCAGCGTACGCTGGAAGATGTGCTGGCCGAACAGCGTGGCGAGTTTTCCTCATGACGGTACGGAGCAATTCCGCAATAAGGCTTGACGTTCAGGTGCGGGGCAAGACAGTCTCCCAGCTCTACCGTGAACACGATGAATATGTTCTGCGTTACCTTCCGGATGCAGACACGGGAGATTTCGTCAGCTTGCTCATGCCGGTGCGTCCCGAACCCTGGCGCTGGCCGCGCGACCTGCATCCCTTCTTCCGCCAGAACCTGCCCGAAGGCTATCTGCTGGGCATCATCCGTGAAGAATTCGGCCCACTGCTCGACGGCACCGACCTTTCACTGCTGGCCGTGGTGGGCAGCCATGGCATCGGGCGTGTCACCGTGACGCCGGAGGGCGGCACACCGGGTGCCGAACTGGCCCCGCTGCAGATCGACGCGCTGCTGAAGGCCGACAATTCCACGGCACACTTCGCCGCGCTGGTGAAACGCCATGCCCGTGCGGCCATTTCGGGCGTGGTACCGAAATTCATGGCCCCCGGGGCCGACGAACACAGCGAACATGGTGATGTGCGGGCGACCGGCACATCTGCCCTGCCCGACAGCCCCCACAGCCCGGCACTGGGCAAGCCCACCCTGCGCACCAGCCGTCACATCATCAAGGGGCTCGGATGACAGCACGCCCTACCTCGGCTTCAACGAGTTCTACAGCCTGCGTGTGCTGGATCGCCTCCAGGTCGTGCCGGTCGTCCAGGCACGAATGTCCGATGACGGCCGGGTACTGGTGGTCGAGCGCTTCGACGTGGATGGGCAGGGCATCCCCACGCATGGGGTGGAAGACGCCTGTGCCCTGCTCGGTCTGCCGCCTCACGAAAAGTACGCCACCACCACCGAGAAGGTACTGAACACCACGCGGGCCTATCTGCCACGTGAACGGATGCGCGCCCAGCTGGAACACTTCGGCTGGCAGCTGCTCATCAACTATGTGGTGCGCAATGCCGACTGTCACGCCAAGAACATTGCGCTGTTCTACACCGGGCTCGACGACGTGGCCTTCACCCCGGTATTCGATGTGGTCACCACCCAGGCCTACCCGCGCTTTTGCCAGCAACCCGCCCGGGCTGCCGGTGGAAGGACGGCAGAGCTGGACGGCCGGGAAGGCACTGAGCGCTTCTTCAATGCCCGGCTGGGCATTCCGCCCCGCCGCTACCACGAAATGGTCGAGCAGCTGTGCGAATCGGCAGTAGAGACCGGGCGGGAGGTCATCGAGGCCGCCCGCAACGAGCCACGCTGGCACACCGTGGCCAAACAGATGGTGCACGCCTGGAACGAGGGGATGTCATCGCTGCGTGACCCAAAAAAGCCGCTCGCCCTGCGTGGTCTGGACCCGGCCATTGCGGCGGCCGGATTTTCCGATCCGGAGCCACCCGACCGGTCACGTACCATCATCGGACAGTCGGAGCTGATGGCGCCGCGACGAAAGCGCTGAGCACAGCACGTCCATTGCACCCGGAATGACGCCCCTGGGCTACATATTTGGGCATATACGCAGTTTTTGATGCCCAGGGGCTACAATGACCACGCTGTACGACATCGCCGACATGCTGAAAGAGGCGCGCCGCGACGCGAAGCTCAGCCAGGAGGAACTGGGGCGCCGCGCCGGCGTGGCGCGCACCACCGTGGCCCGGATGGAAAGCCTGTCACGGGGCGACATGAGTGTCTCGGCCCTGCTGCGGCTGCTCGAAGCGGCCGGTTATGACCCTGAAGCTGGTCAGGCCTGGGCATCAGCGTACGATCGAGGACATCCTGGCCGAACAGCGTGGTCGAGACTCCGTCATGAGAACATCAGGCAATCCGGACGCAGCAAACGCCCGCACTGGCGGGGGACAGATCGCGTCGAACTGACGCATCGTCACCTTGCCGATCGCGCCAGCATCATGGAGCGTGGCCAGATCGCCGCGCAGCGATTCAATGATCTTGCTCATGCGCCTCACTTGACCAGCTGATTGATCTCGATGATGGGCAGCAGCACCGCCAGCACGATCATCAGCACGATGGCGCCGGTCACCAGGATCAGGATCGGCTCCAGCAGCGTGGTCATGGTCAGCGTCTTGCGCTCCACTTCCTGCGACAGCGTTTCGGCCGCACGTTCCAGCATCTGCGGCAGTTCGCCGGTGGCCTCGCCACTGGCGGTCATGTGGATCAGCAGCGGCGGCAGTGTCTTGCCGGCCCCCAGTGCGCGCGCCAGCGGCGCCCCTCGCGCACCCGGCCCAGCGCCTCGCGCACCTCGGCCTTCATGGCCATGTTGTTGACGCGTGTCGGCACCGGCTTCCAGTGCGCGGATCAGCGGCACGCCGCTGGCCGTGAGGATGGCCAGCGTGGAGGCAAAGCGGGCCGCATTGATGCCGCGGATCAGCCGGCCGAACATCGGCATGCCGAGCAGCTTTTTATGGAAGTTCAGCCGCGCGGTGGGCGCCTTCATCGAATAATGGAAGGCCGCCCAGGCGCCGCCCAGGCCCAGCAGCACCAGCCAGCCCCAGTTGCGGATGAAGTCGGAGGTGCGGATCAGGATCAGCGTGAGCAGCGGCAGGTCCTGCCGGGTCTGGTTGAACACCTGCACCACCTGCGGCACCACGTAGGTGAGCAGCGCGATGATCACCAGAATGGCCACCACCGCCACGATGATCGGGTAGGTGAAGGCCATTTTCACCTTGCTGACCAGCTGGGTGCGGTTTTTCCACGTAGGCGGCCAGCCGGGACATCACCTGCGCCAGGTCACCCGACTGCTCGCCGGCGCTGATCAGCGCACGGTAGGTGTCGGGAAAGTCCCGCGGAACTTGGCCATGGCGGCGGTCAGTGTTTGGCCGCTGACCACGTCGCTGCGCACGGCGGCAAAGCGCTCGCGCACGCGGGGCCGATTCGGCCTGCTCGACCACGGCGTTGAGCGCCTTTTTCCAGCGGCAGCCGGGCGGTGAGCAGGCTGGAGAGCTGGCGGGTGCACAGCGCCAGGTCGGCATCCTTCAGGCGCCCGCCGATGTTGATGTGGCCGGCATTGTGCTCGGCCGACAGCGCCACCACCTCGATGGGGGTCTGGCCGCGCTCGCGGATGATGGCGCGCGCCTGGCGGCTGGAGTCGGCATCGACGATGCCCCGGTGCAGAACCCCGGAGGCATCGGCCGCCTGAAAGCGGTAGGCTGGCATGTATCTGTCCCTCTTGTCCCGTCAGTCCCTGTCGTTTCGCGTGGCACGCCCCATCTGTACGGTCCAGGCCGTTACACACCCCGGCCTGTGCCCAAACCGTACAGACTGCAGACGCATGTCAGGGGCCATCTGACGTTTGCCATCAATCGCGGGTGGCCCGCACCACCTCGTCCTGCGAGGTGATGCCGGTATCGATCCAGCGCTGGCCGTCCTCGCGCATCGAGCGGAAACCATTGGCCCTCGCGGCCGCACGCAGCTCGCCCTCGCCGGCGCTCTGGTGGATGAGGCCGCGCATCGCATCATCGACGGAGACGATCTCGTAGATGCCGGTACGGCCCTGATAGCCGGAGCGGCCGCAGTGCAGGCAGCCGACGGCGCGCCACTTGCCGGTGACCGGATCTTCCTCGCGGCAGCTGGGGGCATAGTTTGCGCACCAGCCGCTGCGCCATGATGCCGATCAGGCTGGACGACAGCAGGAACGGCTCGATGCCCATGTCGATCAGGCGGGTGACGGCCGAGATCGAGTCGTTGGTGTGCAGGGTGGCCAGCACCAGGTGGCCGGTGAGCGAGGCCTGCACGGCGATCTGTGCGGTTTCCACGTCGCGGATCTCGCCGATCATCACCACGTCCGGGTCCTGACGCAGGATGGAACGCAGCGCCTTGGCGAAGGTCATGTCGATGCGGGCGTTGACCTGCGTCTGCCCCACCCCCGTCCAGATCGTACTCGATCGGGTCTTCCACCGTCAGGATGTTGGTGGTCTTCGAATCCAGCCGCGAAAGCGCCGCATACAGTGTGGTCGTCTTGCCGGAACCGGTGGGGCCGGTGACCAGCACGATGCCGTGCGGCTGGTTGATCAGGTTGTCGAAGCGGCGCAGCAGGGTCACTGCTCATGCCCAGCCGCGCCAGATCGAGCCGGCCGGCCTCCCTTGTCGAGCAGACGCAGCACGGCGCGCTCGCCATGACCGGTGGGCAGCGTGGAGACCCGCACGTCCATCGGCCGGCCGCCGATGCGCAGCGTGATGCGGCCATCCTGCGGCAGGCGCTTCTCGGCAATGTCGAGGCTGGCCATGATCTTGATCCGCGACACCAGCGCGGCGTGCAGCTCGCGCCGCGGCCGCACCACGTCGCGCAGCGTGCCGTCCACGCGGAAGCGCACCATCGAGTAGGTCTCGAAGGGCTCGATGTGGATGTCGGAGGCGTTGTCGCGCGCGGCCTGGGTGAGCAGCGCGTTGATCATCCGGATGATCGGCGCATCGTCCTCGGATTCGAGCAGGTCTTCCACCTTGGGCAGGTCCTGCATCAGGCGCGAGAGGTCGATATCGCCGCCCACCTCGTCCACCACGGCGGCGGCCGAGCCTTCCTGCTGCGAATAGGCACGCGAAATGGCGCCCGACAGCTCGTCGGCCGGCTTTGATCACCGGCACCAGCCGGTATTTCAGCGAACGCGACAGTTCGGCAAGCGCCGTGGGCGGGTGTTCTCGCCCACCCACACCTCCATGGCATCGTCGCTCAGGGCCGAGACCAGGATCTGGTGGGCACGGGCAAAGCCGTAGGGCACGTAACGCTGCGGAGAAATGGAAGCCATGCGGATCAGTCCACGTTCACTTCGACCTGATTGCCCAGACGCACCGGGCTGGACACGCCATTCTGCGGCCGCACGGCGCCCTGCTGCGCGCGCACGGCCTCATCCAGCGAGCGGTAGCTGCCACCGCCCCCTGGCGCTGGCGGGTATCGAGCACCTGCTGGATGGTGTTGTTGCCCATCTGGCCAACACCCTGCCCGTTCTCGCCCACACCTTCCCAGGACCGGGGACCTGCCTGCCGGCGCTGGCCGCCGGCCCCTGGCCGGTCTGGCGCAGGTCGACGAAGGCCTGCTGCGACGGCGGGTATTGCCGGTCATCCGGCTGCGAGGGCTAGCCGGATCCGTACTGCCCCGGCTGCTGCAGCTGCCCAGTCCCGTAGGACTGTTCGGACTGCTGCTGCCCGGCCCCGAAGGACTGCTCCGACTGCTGCTGCGGCTGCCAGCCCTGTTGGCCGGCACGGGAAGCACCGTCGTTGCCGGTATTGCCACCCCGCTGGCGGTTGACATGACGCGGCCGGCGTGGCGCCAGCATGCTGGACATGTCGGGCTGCGGCGCCTGCAGCGAGTTGGCCGGCACCACGCCCAGGCTCTTCGCCTCGTCGGCGGCGCCCGGCATCATGCTGGGTTCGCGGGCCGGCGGCACCCGTTTGCCCGGCGTGCCCGGACGGGGCGGCAGCGGATCCAGCGGCGGCTGGCGCACGTCGGCCACACCGGCCGGTTTGGGCAGCTGCGCATCCTGGCTGCGCTGGTTGATGTAGTCGTAGCGGCTGGCGGTCACGTCCCAGGCGGCATCGGCACTGCGCAGCACCACCGGTCGCAGGAACACCAGCAGGTTGGTCTTCTTGCGGGTACGGCTGTCGTAGCGGAACAGCCGGCCCAGGAACGGGATGTCACCCAGCAGCGGTACCTTGTTGACCTGCCCCTGCACATCGTCCTGGATCAGGCCGCCCAGCACGACGATCTGGCCATCGTCGACCAGCACGTTCTGACTCGATGGCACGCCGGCTGGTAATGATGCCGGAAGGCAGGCTGTCATTGACCACCGCGGAAATTTCCTGCGCGATCTCCATCTTCACCGTGCCGCCTTCCGACACCTGTGGGCGCACGCGCAGCATGGTACCCACGTCCTTGCGCTCGACGGTCTGGAACGGGCTGGAGAGATTGTTGCCAGTGTTGGTATAGGAACCGGTCACGAACGGCACGTTCTGGCCGATGACGATGCGGGCCTCTTCGTTGTCGAGCGTCAGCAGGTTCGGTGTGGCACGGATGTTGCCGCCTCCCTCGGTCTCCAGTGCCCGGGCCAGCAGGCCCAGGTTGACGAACTGCTGGCCGAACAGGCTGACATTGCCACGCACCACCCCGATGTTGATACCGTTGGCCCCAGCCAGAGCAGCCGGGTTCTGGGTGACGTTGAGGATGTCTCGATCCCCCTGAGCTGAAGTTGGTCCCGCCGATGACGTTGTTGCCGCCATTGCGCCCGACATGAACTGCCACTGGATGCCCATCTCGGCCACCGTGTCGGCGGTGACCCTCGACGATCAGCGACTCGATGTAGACCCTGTGCCCGGCGGCTGTCGAGCTGGTCGATCACGCCGCGGATGTTGCGGTAGACCGGCTCAGGGCGCCGTGATGATCAGCGAGTTGGTGGACGGGTCGGCCGCAATGACGGCCCCGCCCGCCTTGATGGAGGTGGGCCCTGGTTCGCCGCGGTCGCGGTTGAGCTGGCCGGTCTGGCTGCCCAGACCACCACTGCTGCTGTCGCTGTCGCCAAAGGCCGAGGACAGACCGGACGAGCTGCTGCTGTTGTCCCCGAAAGAAGCCGCTGCTGCTGCTTCGGCTGCTGTTGCGGTTGCTGCTGCCGAAGCCGCTGCTGCCGCCGTTGCCGTTCGATTCACCCGAGAGCACGGCCTGCAGCACCTCCACCAGCTTGGTGGCCTCGGCGTTCTTCAGGTAGACCACGCGCATGTTGGCCTGGTCGGCATTGGCCCGGCCGGTCGAGCTGGTCCACCAGCGAGCGGGCCAGCGACAGCTTCGAGGGCATTGGCGCTGCGCAGCAGCTACCGAGTTGGTGCGCGGGTCGGCCATCACCACCACGCGCTGGGTGGGATCCTGCGCGCCGGTGGGACCCCACCGCCCCTGGCGGTTGTTGTCGTCCAGCAGCTTGGACACCGCCACGGCAATGTCGCTGGCAATGGAGTTCTTGATGACCACCACCTGACGTCGGCCGCCGGACGCGGGCTGTCCAGCGTGGCGATCACCTTCGAGAGGCGCTTCAGGTTGGCCGCGTAGTCGGTGATGATCAGCGCGTTGTTGCCCGGGAACGCCGTGATGGTGTTGTTGGGCGACACCAGCGGCCGCAACACCGGAATCATGTTGTTGGCCGACTCGTGGCTGAGCTGGAAGACCTGGGTGATGACCTCGTCCCCGTGCCGCCCGGAGGCCGGGCCGATCTCGACCGGGCCGGACTGCAGCTAGCATCGGCCTCGGGCACCACCTTGTACAGGTCACCCAGATCGACGATGGCAAAGCCCTGCTGGCGCAGCACCGTCTTGAGCAGCGTGAACGCCTGCTGGCGGTTGACCGGACGCGGGGTTTCCAGCGAGATCTTGCCGCGTACCCTCGGATCGATCACGAAGGACTTGTTCAGCAGATGGCCAAAGGCGCCGATGACCGAATCGACCTCGGCGTCCTTGAAATTGAGGTTGATCTGCCCGGACACGTTGCGGGCAGGGCGGCTGCTGGGCCGGAGCCTGCCGGGTCTGCGCGGTGGCAAGGGCCGGCGCTGCCAGGGCGATCAGCAGGGGCCTGGGCCAGGATTTTTTTGGGAATGGCGCAATTTCATGCTCCTATCTTGATCATGGTACGAGCCCCATCCTGCCGTCCCAGCAAGCGTACGAGGGACTGCAGTTTCTCGCGTTCAGACTCGTCGACTTCTGCCCAGGCAGTGAAACGCAGTCCGTGACTCGGATTGAAAACACCTTCTCCGCTCAAACGCAGCGGACCTTCGAGGGATGACATCTTCAGCGTGGTTTCGGGCTGCCGGCCGTCGATGTCGAGACGGTAGGCCCCCAGCGGACGCACCGGCGTAAGCGCCGAGGCGACATCACGCAGTTCGATGGCCGCCACGCCACGGGCCTGGCCGTCGACGATCTCGAACGGTTCCCAGCTCAGGGCCAGTGACGCGGTGGGTTGCACCGTGCTCCACGGCGAGCCCAGGCGGGCCAGGTTGACGTTCGGCAGGCGGATGCTGCCGGCCGAAAAAAACGCGGCCGGGCAAAGCTGCCGGAAATTTCCAGCGGCTGGTTCATGCTGTCGTGACGGGCATGCACCTGGATCTGGCCGATCAGCAACGGCAGCACGCGGATGTTCCAGCGGATGCTGCCAGGGCACCAGCACACCGGGCAGCGGCAGCACGGCATTGGGTTTTCGCGGTCGCGCGTGGCCTGCGCGGCCACATCGACCAGCACCACCTTGCCCTGCCCGTTCCAGATGGAACCGGTGGCATCGGCCAGGCGCACCCGGCCCCTGGTGGCCACCTGCAGGCCCCAGTCGGCCATGGAGGCCGGGGCGAGGATCAGCGTGGTGACCAGCGCGGTCACCAGGCCCAGCACCACCAGAGCACGATGCGCCCGGTGCTCCACAGGGCCGAACCAGGCCGGCTTCGCGTTACGGGATCGACGGGAATCATTTGCCACGGCGTGCCATCTCCAGGGCGATGCGACCACTGAACACCCCCGGCGATTCGCGGGTGACGGACAGGTCGACGATACGGGTTCGGGTTTCGCGCACGGCCCCATCGAGCCAGAACACCCAGTTCTCGAACGGGGCCTGGCGGAAGCGCACTTCGATGATATCGCCCTGCGCCTGCACCTTGGCCATCTCCTTGTCCATGCCCCGGCCGGCCAGCGACTGCTCCAGTCGCGTGGTCACCTGGGCCACCGACTCGGCCGGTGCCTCGGCGGCGTTGGCCAGCTCGCGGGCCTCGACGGCCAGGCTGTCCATCTGCGCCACTTCGGCGCGCAGCTTGGGCAGGGATTTTTCCAGCCGTTGCCGGCCCACCCAGGCGGGCTCCAGCAGCAGCTGCCAGAAGATGATCACACCGAGGAAGGCCCCGGCAATCACCAGCATGCGCCGGTCACGGGGCGCCAGCGAGGCCCATTTCTGCAACAGGTTTTCCAGCATGTGTCAGCGCCCCTGGGTGGTGAGCCGGGCGGTGGGATCCCGGGGGTTGTCGAAGGTGAGCGTCAGCCCCAGCCGGGCGGAGTCCTGCACCAGGCTCTCGCGCAGCGATTCATCACTGGCGGCCTCGGCCACGAAGCGGATCTTCATCGTGCCCTCGCGGTACTCGATGGCCCTCGATGGTGCCCCGGCCACGCTCGCCGATGGCCTGCGCAAAACAGGGCCAGCAGCGGCACGAAATCGTCCGGCCCCGGGCGGCCGCTCTTGAGACGCAGCTCACCGATGCTGCGGCGCATCTGCAGCACCGGATCGACCATGGCGGCATTGGGAAGGCCTGGTGGAAGCGGTCGCGCACGGCCGCCTCGAGGCTGCGCGCCTCGGCACCGAGCTGCATCCACTGCAGGTTCAGGCCGATGACGGCAGCCGCCACCGACGCAGCCGCCAGCGCCCCACGCCCTTCCAGAGCCGCCAGTCCACGCGCGACAGCATGGTCCGCAGGCCGGCATTGTGCACCGACAGCAGATCCATCGGTGCGCCACGCACCAGCGGCGCATCGGCGAAATCGAGCGTGACCTCGGAGGGCCGGGCCGCCAGTTTCAGGGGCGAGCGCCATTCGGGCTGGCCCAGCCAGACATCGATCTGCGCCGGTGGCAGGCCCATCAGCTTGCCGGCCAGCAGCGCACTGGCGGTTTCGCGGTTGGCCTGTTCGGATTCGCCGGCCGCCCAGCCGGTGCCGGACCACTCGCCGGTACGCACCGTGAGGCAGTCGTCCGAGGCCAGCACCGACCAGCGCCCCTCGCGCAGCGGCAGCACCAGCTGCCCCGGCCACAGCGCATCGACCCGGATGCCGTGCGACTTGAAGGCGGCCAGCACCGCATCGACCCAGTGACTGTCGATGACACCCAGCACGCGCTGGCCGTCGGGCTGCACGGGACCGGGCACGATCAGGCAGCGGGCCGGATCCTGCAGCACGTATTCTTCGATGATGTTGGGCAGGTGCCTGCTTCAGGCGCTTGCCCGAAAGCGGTGGCACCGGCACGGTGATGAGCGTGACATCACGGGCATCGGCCACCAGCCAGACCTGGCGGATGCCTTCGAGCGCCTCCAGCGACACGGGCCGGCGCACGGGCTCGTCGTCACTGCCGATGTGCGCCTGGAACACGGGCCGTCCACTGCTGAGGACAGCTTCACCGGCGCTGCGCGGCGGTAACCAGATGACGGCCTGGTGCCGTTTCAGTTGCTGTGACGCCATATCACCTGTACACCCCTTCATTGAGGCGCTTGAGCAAGGTTTGGGTTTGGGATTCAACGCGATCGTAATGAATCATGCCGTCCGCGATGAAATAATTCGATTGCACTGCGACGAGCGTACTGTCCAGTTGGGTATTTGCAACAAGCCCCATCGAGGGGTCGGAAATGTTCTTGGCCGGCACCACATCGCGGTTGGCCACGAAGGAACGGATGGATCCGGCCGGCCAGGTGGGCGCCACGGCTTCCAGCACCTCGGGTGAGGCCGAGTTGACGTTCACCGTGCGGGCATCCACCGGCAGCACCGCGAGGTGCGGCGCCAGCTTCTGGATGACCTCGTCCGAAAAGCCGGGCAGATCGCGCAGGTCGTCCAGCCGCTGCAGCGGCATGACCCAGTCGTCCGACCCGGCCTTCTGGCCGCTGCGACGCTGCCGCGCCACCTTGCGCACGTACTGCAGCATCCGGTCCGCCAGGGCTCTCGGGCAGCGACAGGATGCCCATCAGCCGCTTGAGCGCCTGCAGGTGCGGTACCGAGATATCGGCGTTTTCCGTACTGGTTCCATTGGCGCTGGTTCCGTTGCCATCGTTACCGTTGATGTTACCGCTGTTGCCATTGGTACCGTTCTGCGTCGCCCCGTTTATCTGGTTGGTGTCGTCGTTGACCAGCGCATTGATGTTGAAACGCGACTGCGCATCGCGAATCCGCCCGGCCAGCAACGCCTGGCGGGAAGAATCGCCCACCTTGGCCCCCGCCGGTGACGGTTTCGTCCAGCTGGGTCTCGGCCACGGGCGTGGCCCAGATGGAGCCGGACCAGTCGACCTGGCTCACCGAATTCTTCAGGATGACCTTGGCCCAGTCGATGACGGCGCGCTCGATCCAGCGGGTCTGCGACAGCGTGGCCCGGTTCTCGATGGAGCGGATGGCCACGCTCTCGCGATAGAACAGCGTGGTGACGATGACCGAGGCCAGCGCCACCACCAGCAGCGCCGTGACGATGGCAGCACCATGCTGTGCATGCATCCGTCCGTTCAGGCTGCGACGCGCGCTGCCCATGCTCTCCTGGCGGCCGATGTCCAGGCTCATATCCATGTCTGGGTGCTGACCCGCAGGCTCCCGGCTTTCGAAAGTATTGGAAGCCCTGATCCGTGCCCACGCCTGAGTGCAGGCCCCGGTGCCGGACAGAAAATCGACCATGACGTGAATGCATGACCGCAGTATCGGCGCTGGCATGGCCCCCTGTCGCGGCCCGATCGGGAAAAATTTTGCAACGGGATGGCGCATGGTGATCAGTCCCGTATCGAATAGATGCGCAGAAAGCGCTGGCCATTGGTGCGCTCGACCAGCACCTCGATGCCGGTGATGGCCTCTTCGGTCTCGCGCCGCAGGTCGTAGACACGGCGCATCTGCTCGATGTTCTGCCGCACCTCGGCGGGTGTGGTGGCGGTGATGCCCGGCAGCCCCTGATAACGGGCGTTGTTGTCAGGGATCGTTGGGCTGGCGGTCGGCGCGGTTGCCGCGCGAGGTCAGCGCCTCCAGCTGGGCCCCTCCCACCCAGTTGTTGCGGATCCAGGCCCGCACGCGCATCGAGCGCACCTCGGGCAGAATGGGCTGCCAGACCAGCGACTGCACCGAACCGCCCACCGAGCCACGCCCATCGGTGCTCTTCTGCCATTCGGAAAAGCCCCGTTCCAGCCTGCCGTCGCGCACCTGATAGACCACGCGCTGCAGCCGGGTGGGCTGCCCGCGCCGGGCAATCTCGCGCACCAGCATCATCGACTGCGTGGTACCACCGCCGGCCCCGCCCTGGTCGACCACCACCCGGATGGGAACCAGTCCGCCACCCATGCCGTTGACCGGCCAGGTCTGCAGCAGGTCTTCCTCGAGCTGGGCGAGCGCCAGCGTGAGCGAGCGCAGCTCGTTCGATTCGGTGACCAGCCGCTCGCGGCTCTGCAGCACGGTATCGAGCCCGCGCCAGCTGAGAATGGCCAGCACGGCCAGCAGCGCCACGGCCACCAGCAGCTCGATGAGGGTGAAGCCTCCCGCGACGCGCACCGCCGGGCGGGAACGTGGCAGGGTCTTCCGTGCGCCGGTGCCGGGTGCCGGACCATCCCCGTGCACGGCATGCGCAGGCGCGCCCTGACGGGACGTGGCATCCATGGACATGACGGTGCGCACACTCATCACTCAGCGCACCACATTGTTGTTCTCGACCACGGCAAAGCCCAGCAGCCGGGCCAGCCGGCCGCCTTCCATGTTGCCATTGGCGCCCTGCTCGCTGCGGTCGGCATCGTAGACCCTGCATCTCGATGCGGCGGAAATGGGGTTGGCCGTGGTGTAGACGTTTTTCCACGCACATCAGGTTCAGGTCGCCCTGCGGACACGGAAAATTGCGGCGCCCTCACGGCCGGAAATTCCCGCCGCACGCGAATTTCGGTCAGGCGGTTCTCGGCACTCCACTGGGCCAGCGTGCGGGCCCGCAGCTCAGCCGAGCTGGCCGTGATGGAACCCACCGCACGCAGCGAGGCCATCAGCGCGATGGAAATGATGGTGAGCGCCACCAGCACCTCGATGAGCGTGAAGCCGCGTGTGACCAGGGCTGCCGGGGCCGTACCGCCGCATGTCCTGTTTGGCTCGCCACGCACCACATGCCCTGTTCCGTTGGCCACGCACGCCATCGGGCGGCAGGCGCCATCACGGTCACAGCGGGCAGAAAGACGGCCCGATGCGCCACGTCCGGCGTGTTCACTCACCCCCGGCAACGGCAGACTCACACCCGCCCTCCCCGCACGGCCCGACACGGTACCGCACGGCAGCAGGCCCACATGCCGGTACCGGCATGGACCCGTGATAAAAGGGGAGGAAAAAAGGCGAGTGGCATCAAAGGGAAAGAGGTGACCGGAGGATGACATCATGGCTGCTGCTGCGCCGGCTGAACCTCGAAAAATACCCAGGCCATTGGCCGCTATTTCGATGCTGCCGGCCGGCTGGTGAGGATGACCCGAAATGGCGGCTCGATCAGGTCGCGTCCGAATTCGAGAATGTCGGAGCCATCGGACTTGACGACCCGCACCCGGGTGGGAGCCTCCCACTCGCGCACGCGCAGGTGGGTGTCGTCTTCGATGGGACGCCACCGCCGGTCCTTTGAAGATGACGAAGCGGTAGCGGTCACGCGTGGTCTCGAAGCGGATGGGGGCGCCACGGATCTGCGCCTCCTCGCGGGCCAGCGAGAACAGCTGGCTGAGCCGCTCGGCATCGCCTTCCAGCGAACGCAGCGGGCTGGGCGAGGCCGAGATGACCACCATCGACAGCACGATGCCGATGATGATCAGCGCCACCATCAGCTCGATGAGGGTAAAGCCGGCCGCCCGGCGTCGGTCAGAGATCCCAGCTGCCGATGTCGGCATCACCTGCCTCACCACCGGCCACGCCATCGGCCCCGTAGGGAGAACACGTCGATCTCGCTGTGGATGCCGGGGTTCAGATACTGGTACGGTTTGCCCCAGGGGTCGACGGGCACCTTGTCCAGATAGGACTTCCAGTTCTTGGCGGCCGGACCGGACGTGGGTTTGGTGACCAGCGCCGCCAGCCCCTGCTCGGTGGAGGGGTAGTGGCCGTTGTCGAGCCGGTACAGCTTGAGCTGCTGCATGATGGCGGCGATGTCCTGCTTGGCGGCCACGGCACGCGCCTCGTCGGGGCGCGACATGAAGCGGGGCACCACCAGCGCGGCCAGCACGCCGAGAATCATCACCACCACCATCAGCTCGATGAGGGTGAAACCCAGGGCACGGCGCGTGCGGAGCGGGCGCGGTGCCGGAGAGACTGCCGGGCGACCGTGTATCGGTTGCGCGTGCCGTCGATGCGGTAACAGGTGTATTCATACCAGCGATTTTCTCGCAGAGAGACCCGGGAGGTTTTAATATGGGATGATTGAAGCAGATTCTGTGTCTGCTGCAATGGGCCTGTATGATACCAGCCACTGTTTCCGCCACCGGGCCGACGCCCGGTCGGACACGGTCCTGTCCTTTCCCACGAGACCCCGACCATGCGGAGTTCTTCTGCTGCCATCCGGCTGCTTTCGCTGCTGCTTTTTCCTGCTGCTGGTCAGCATCATCACCTACTGGGCCATGCAGCTGCTGGCGCCGCGGGGCGCCATCGCCCCCAATGACGCCATCGGCGAAAACGGCCGTCCCCGCTGCCCATCGCCGCGAAACTGTTCGGTGCACGCAACACGGCCACAGCCGATGCCGCCCCGCCTCCCATTAATGTGAGGGTGCTGGGCGTGCTGCAGGCCGGCCGGCGCGGCGTGGCCGTGCTGGGCGTCAACGAACGTCCGGTGGCCGCCTATGCCGTCAACCAGAAAGATCGGCGATGGCTCGGTGCTGAGGGCCGTGGAAGACGACAAGGTGATCATCGAGCACCGGGGTCGCAAGATCGAATTTCCGGCACCGCAGCGCTACAGCCTGGACATCCTGTCGAGCAACGCGGGCAATTCGCGCCTGCCGCAGGGCCTGCCCGAGGGCATCGAGGCCGTGGAAGACGGCCAGGGCCGATGACATGGGCATGACCAGCGACGGCACCCCTGCCCGAAGATGGCGCCATGCCGGCCAGCATGGGCTACCCCGACAACCAGCCCGAACAGGAAACGGGCGGCCAGGGCGCCAGCATGATGCGCGAGCAGCTGCAGGACGAGGACGCCGGCGACCTGCCCTACGGCGGCGACGCCGACAACATGCAGAACGGCCTGCAGCCCGAGTTCCAGAACGACGAGCCACAGGACGGCACCGAGGGCAACTGGCGGGACACGAGCGCCGACCCCAACGGCCTGAGCCCCGAGGAACGCGCTGCCGCCCTCAACGCCCTGCAGCAGGCCAGCGGGCGTCCCCAGAGCGACAGCGGCCGCATGAACACCGGCTACCGCAACGGCATGAGCGACAGCGAATACCAGCTGCAGCAGAACATCACCCAGGAGCTGAACCGCTGATCCATGAAAGACCTATCTCGACCTGCTCGACCACGTCCTGCACCACGGTACCCGCAAGGAAGACCGTACCGGCACCGGCACGCTGTCCGTCTTCGGCTGGCAGATGCGTTTTCCGCTCGAACGGGGCTTTCCGCTGCTCACCACCAGAAGCTGCACACCCGCTCCATCATCCACGAACTGCTGTGGTTCCTGCAGGGCGACACCAACATCGGCTACCTGCGTGACAACGGCGTGACCATCTGGGACGAATGGGCCGACGAACTCGGGCAACCTGGGGCCGATCTACGGCGCCCAGTGGCGCAGCTGGCCCACACCGGATGGCCAGTCCATCGACCAGATCAGCCGCATCATCGACGACATCCGCCGCACGCCGGATTCGCGCCGGCTCATCGTGTCGGCCTGGAACGTCGGCGCCCCTGCCCGACATGGCGCTGCCGCCCTGCCACGCCCTCTTCCAGTTCTACGTGGCCGACGGCCGGCTCTCCTGCCAGCTCTACCAGCGCAGCGCCGACATCTTTCTGGGGGTGCCCTTCAACATCGCCTCCTATGCGCTGCTGACCCACATGGTGGCGCAGCAGACCGGCCTGCAGCCCGGCGAGTTCATCTGGACCGGGGCGACTGCCACCTGTACCTCAATCACCTGGAACAGGCCCGGCTGCAGCTGTCGCGCGCCCCCGCACACTGCCCACGCTGCGCATCACGCGCCAGCCCGACAGCATCTTCGATTACCGCTTCGAGGATTTCGTCATCGAGGGCTACGATCCATGGCCGGGCATCAAGGCGCCCATTGCCGTCTGACACCACAATCCGGCCCGTTTTCCTTTTTCACCGATGCCCCTGATCACCCTGATCGCCGCCCGCGCCCGCAATGGCGTGATCGGCCAGAACAACGCCCTGCCCTGGCACCTGCCCGAAGACCTGAAGCACTTCCGGCAGCAGACCATGGGCCATACGGTCCTGCTGGGTCGCAAAACCTGGGAATCGATCGGCCGGCCGCTGCCCGGGCGGCAGATGGTGGTGATCAGCCGCCAGCCGCTGGACCTGCCCGAAGGCGTCGGCCAGGCCCGCAGCCTCGACGAGGCCATCGCCCGCCATGCTGACGAGGCCGAGGTGTTCGTGATGGGCGGTGCCCAGATCTACACGCTGGCCTGGCCCCTGGCCGGTCGCGTCCTGCTCACCGAAGTCGATCTGGCTCCGGAGGGCGATGCCTGGATGGACCTGCCCGATCCGGCCCAGTGGCAGGAAACGGCCCGCGAATCCGCCACCAGTGCGCAAGGGGTGGCATACGCCTTCGTGGAGTATCGGCGGCGCAGCGCGTAATGGGTGTCATGGGGACGTGTCGTGGGCGCATTTCGTGGACGCATTCATTGCCGCACCAGCCCCACGCCCTTGCGCTGCCAGCGTTGCTCTATCTGGCAAGACAGTTTTGCCGGAAAGGCAACACGGCCCCATCCCTTTGATTTTTTGCAAATTATGGCAATATTGGCCTGAAATCCGGCCCTTTCGCGCGCTGATTCCTGCGTATGTCGGCACGTCTTACGGGCAAACATGTTAAATTGCAACAATAAAGACACAGTAGGAAATTGGTGCAGTGCCCCTGACCCGTCCAGCCGGACGGCGCAGGCCCGGGCGCTGGTTGCTCCCATGATCACCCGTGCTGCCCCGTTCGCGGAACCATCCATCTCCCGCCCCTGCCGTCACCCTGCTGACCGGCAACGGCACGGGCATGGCGGCCATCCGTCCGGCATGGAAGCAACGCGGCTGCGCCGGCTGGTGCTGTCGCTGGCGCTCGGCCTGCTGGGCCGCGACGGCCCAGCCAGCAGGCGCCGAAACGCTGCGCTGGTCCGCACAGTCCGAACTCACGGGGCTGGATCCGCATGCCCCTGCAGCAGTCACAGGCCCAGGCCGTGCTGCAGCACGTGTACGAGGGGCTGACCCGCTATTCGCCCGACCTGCGCATCGAACCGGCGCTGGCCACCCGCTGGGAACAGGTCACGCCGCTGGCCTGGCGCTTCCATCTGCGCGAAGGCGTACGCTTTCACGACGGCAGCCCGCTGACGGCCGATGATGTCCAGTATTCGCTGGAGCGCCTGAAGGCGGCCGGCAGCACCGTGGGCGCCATGCTGGGCAACATCCGCAGCGTGCGCCGCATCAACGATCTCACCGTGGACATCATCCTCGACCGGCCGATGCCCCTGCTGCCACGGATCCTCACCGACGCACGCATTCTCAGCCGCCGCTGGGCGCGCGAACACAAGGTCGATGCCGTTTCGGGCACCAAGCCCGATGCCGTCGGCTACACCGCACGCCACGCCAACGGCACCGGCCCCTACCGCATCGAGGATGGCTGGGCTCCCGGACAGCCCCTGCAGCTGCAGCGCCATGCCGGCTGGTGGGATACCGGCGGCTTTCCGGGCAACGCCGATACCGTCGTCTACCAGCCCGTGGCCGACGACGAGGCCCGGGTGCAGGCCCTGCTGGCCAACCGGGTGGACCTCGTCACCGATCCGGCCAGCCAGCGCGTGCCCGCGCTGAAGCGCCAGCCGGCGCTGAACATCCAGACCGACGTGGCCCAGCGCACGCTGCTGATCGGGATGGACCAGTTTTCGGATTCGCTCACCCACGGCCAGACCGGCCTGCGCAACCCGTTCAAGGACCAGCGCGTGCGTCATGCGCATGTCACTGGCCATCGACACGAAGGCCCTGATGCGAGATCGGCCAGGGGCATGTACCGGCCAGCCGGCACCATCGTGGCCCCCGGTGTGACCGGCTGGACCCCGAACTGGATGAGCGCCCCTCCGCCAGCATCCGCCAGGCCCGCCAGCTGATGCGCAGCGCGAGGCTTTGCCAGGGCTTCACCGTCACCCTCGACTGTCCGAACAACCGCTACGCCTACGACCAGGAACTCTGCAAGGCGCTGGTGCCCAGTGGCGTCGCATCGGCATCCGCGTGAAGGTGAACAGCATGCCGTTTTGCCAGCCTGGTGCCCAAGCTGGAAACGCTCGACAGCAGCCTCTGGATGCTGGGCTGGGGCAGTCCTGATCTGGACGCCCTGCAGAACCTGGTGTCCTTGGCCTACACCCGCTCCGAGAAGGTGGACGGCGCCTACAATGCCGCCCGCATCAGCGACCCAGCCCTGGACAGACTGATCAACCAGGCCCGTACCGAGAACGACCCCGAGGCCCGCACCCGGCTGCTCGAATCGGCGCTGGGCATCGTGAAGGAACAGTATTACTACCTGCCGCTGGCCCACGCCATGCGTGCCTGGGCCATGCGCAAACCCGTCACGCTGCTGGCCGCCCCGGGCGAGCAGGCCCGACATGCGGTTCGTGAAGGTTTCACCCGCAAAAGGCGGCCGGTGACACGGCTTCCAGCGGGGCCGCACCGGGGCGGCAAGGTCCGGGACTGACAGATCCAGAGCGGGAACACCCAAAGCAGCAACACCCAGAAGTGGAGCATCCCGGGCTGCGGCAACGGACACGGGCCATGCCGTGCAGAAGGCCACTGGGGCCAGCAGCACGACCTCTGCCCGGCGCAAGGCCGCAAGGGCCAGCGGTACGAATCCTGCCGGGCAGAAAGCCGCAAGGACCAACAGCACGACCCCCAGCCGGACAGCGAGCCACCCGGGCCAGCAGTGTCAGGGGCAAAGGCCACTGCGGCCCACAGGCGTCACCGGCCGGTCAACAGCTCACCCGACGGGGTGCAGATCATTCGCCGGACGCATTGACCGGCGCGCGGAAGCAGTAGCGCACCCCCACGGCTTCGGCCCCGGGCACGATGCCCGGCTTGACGATGGCCATGCGTACCCAGGGAGCATGAAAGCGCGCCGCAATGGTTTCGCACAGATGATGCGCCATGCGCTCGAGCAGCTGGAAGCGCTGCTGCGCGGCTTCATGCCGGACCAGTTCGGCCACGCTGGCGTAATCGATGGTCTGCTCGAACTGGTCGGTCAGAAGGGCGACAGCGAAGGCAGGCCGACTTCCACGTCGATCAGCAGCGGCTGCGGTGCACGCCGTTCTTCGGGATGAGACCCCAATGGGGAATCGACGGACAGGCCCTTCAGGAAGATATGGGGCGATTGCTCTGACACTGGCCGGGAAGGCACCTGGGCTGATCATCCTGTAGCCATCGCCTGGGCTGTACCAGTCCGGCCTGCAAGTGTTTGATAAACAAGGGAAAATGGCGCTCCGGCACGAATCGAACGTGCGACCCTCCTCAGGAGGGGATGCTCTATCCACTGAGCTACGGAGGCGCAGGCGGCGATTGTACCGGAAGTGCGGGGGCATGCCGTAATCACGCCGAAAACAGCCCCACAAAACGAACAGGAACGGCCCGATGACCAGCCCGGCAGCGCCCCGCCCCCTCCTGCCCCGGTTCGGCAACAACTGGGCATCCATATCCAGAGCGGTACCGGCAGCCGGGCGGGATCAGCACCTGCCCGGGATCAGCGCCCGGCAGACTGCTGCGCGTCACCGGCCGCCGGAACGGTCTCCCCGGCCGGTGCGTTCAGGCGCTCGACCGGCACCATGCGGTTCCTTTCCAGCACATCCAGCGGCAGCGCGCGGATGGCCGCGTGCAGGGCCGCCGCCTCGATGCCGCCACCACTGGCCAGTGCGATGAGGCGAACACCATTGGCCAGCACGTAGCTGACTTCCACGCGGTCGGCATCCTTCCAGCGCAGCTCCGACACGCTGCGGGCGCCTTCGTGGTAGCTGCGCTCCCAGGGTGGCGGCCGTTTCGCCCTCGCTTGCGGCCCTGGGCACCGGTCGCCGCCGATTCGGCCAGCAGCGCACCTGCACTGGCCGGATCGATCACCCGCAGCTCCAGCGTGAAGGCTCCCGGGCGACCATAGCTGGCATGGGCCATGACCGCGCGTGACGACACACCACCCCACGGCTCCACGTCCAGCGACTGCATCGTCATGCCGAGCATCTCACGGGGAACCAGCGGGTCAGCTCGGCCGGGGTGAGCGGCACGCTCCTGCCCCCGGCCACCGTGGCGGCCAGCGCCGCAGCAGCATCGCGGGCAGCCTGGGCGGCTGCGAGAGAATCATTGCTGGCCCTGGCATTGCCGGCCTCGCGGGCCGCCTCGTCCAGATTGCGGTCGGCCTGCTGGATCTTGTCCAGCGCATGTCGAGACGGAGACGCTCCAGCGGGGTCGGCATGGCCAGCCTGGACCCGCACGTCCGGCACGGCCGCCGGCAGCAGCAGCCTGGCCCAGGTCCGGTCGGCCAGCGGCATCAGCAGGCTGCTGCAGAGCAGGTGAGAGCACGACGATGATGCCGCTGAGCACCCGCGCCCGCCGGGGCGGCATCTGCAGCATAACCGGCATGCCGGTCAGCAGCAGATGCACCGACCACACCCCACCCAGCACGATCAGCAGCGGCGAAAGCGGCATCAGCAGCGGCTGCAGCACGGCCGCCACCAGCAGGCCGCTGATCGCATGGATGATCAGCGCAAAGGCCCGGCGCCGCACCGGACGCCCGCCAAACCACGGCGCGCACACCTGCGCCACCAGCGCCGCCACCGTCAGCTGCACGAAGAACACCACCCCACCCAACCCAGCAGGGCCAGCATGCGCGGCCAGAGCCCCGGCGTCTGAAAGGGTGACGGCTCTTCGTACAGGTGCTGGCCGAGCATCACCGTACCCATGGCCAGCAGCACCAGCGGCAGCAACTGCAGCAGGTACAGGCGCCAGAGCGGCGTATCTTCCTGGTCGATGGCACGCCATGCCGCCGAGGGCGACATGAACAGTGTCAGCAACCGTCGCAATGGGTTCATCGTCAGGGCGCGTGTCATGAACGCATTCGCCCCCGCGCTGGCCCCAGGGGAAACCCTCCGGACGCGCACGGGGAAAATGACTCTCACGGGGAGAGAACTGGAAATGGCTGGGAGACAGGGGAGAGATAGAGAGAATCGGGTGCGTGTCACGGACTGGTTTCGTCCCCGCACCGGTTCCATTTAAAAACCGGCAGCCGTGTGTCCGGTCAACAAATACAATGCATATTTTTGCGGGCGGCAGAGCCTTCCCGGGGACGCGCTGCCCGCCTGTTGCCAGACACCAACACTGCACCTCAGTCGAGCCAAGGAAAACCGCCATGAGCATCCCCAACCAGCCCTCCCCTGCCCTCGCTCCAGCTGCTGGATTCCGCCGGCATCCGCAACGATCTGCTGCCGCTGGCCCAGCGCGCCGGCCTGCTGCTGACCGAAGCCGCAGAGGACGGTACCGTGCAGACAGCCGCCACCGGTGACGCGCCAGCTGCTGCCAGCATCACGACTATCCCCGCCAGTGCCGCAGCCACCCCCGCCGGTACAGTGGCAGCCTCCACCAGCAGCTTCCGGGTGAAGCTGCGGTCAGTACCCGCCACCGCCGACGCACACTGGTTCGAACACGTCGCCCCCGACCACGTCCCGGTGCGTTTCCACCTCCCCGCGCGGCCGAACTGGTGGTGCTGCCCTCGCGCAGCGAAACCCAGGTCAGCCACGCCGCCGACCTGCTCGTGCAGCTGGGCCTGAGCATCACCCTGGCCCCGGCCCGTCCCGGGCTGGTCATCGACCGCGTACGCCACGCGTACTTCAACGAGGGCTTGCCCTGCTGGGCGAAGGCGTGCCGGCCGAACGGATCGAGCAGGCGGCCCTGGACGCTAGCTACCGTGCCGGTCCGCTGGCCCTGCTGGATGAACGAGGGACTGGCCACCACCGATGCGCTCTACCACCAGAGCCTGGGGGCAATGGCTGCGGCTGCGGGCATGACCATGATCACAGCCATGAACACGAGCACAGCCATGAACACGAGCATGGCCATGACCACGAACACGGTCACTCACATGCGCATGACCATGGACGCGAGCATGCACACGGTCACGGGCATGAACATCACGGACAGTCGGGCCAAACGGGGCATGAGCATCATGCAGCACGCGGAGGATCATCCACACGACCATGGGCATGCACACACCCACGAGCACACGCATGACCACGACGCACACGGCCATGGCGCCGCAGAACCCGCCTGGCCGGCCCTGACCGAAGAAGCCGCCTATGCCATGGAAAAAGATGGCCCATGGCTTCCAGCGCAAGGGACGTGCCCAGGGGGCCGGCTTCACGACTACGATGACGATGAGGAGGAAGAACCCGATCTGTGGTCCGGTCTGTCGGCCTTCGTGCGCAAGAGCCTGAAGATGCCGGCCGACGATGTGCGCGACCGGCTGCGGTACATCACATGGGCCGAGCTGCTGAACAGCCTGCAGGCGCGTGCGCTGGGCAATGCGGCGGCCGCAGCCGTTTCCGCCCGCAGCAGCGGTCTCTGGGCCGACGACCAGCCCGATCCGCTGGCCACGCTGCGCGCGCAGGATGCCGCTGTAGTCGGCAAACGCGCAACCGAGCTGGCCGAACGCTACGGCCAGCGCTTTGTACTGCCGGCCGGATGGCAGGCGCTGATCCAGTAAGCGGACCGCGCTCCCCGTATCCACCACACCGTCCCTCCGTGCCATCTCTCCGGGAACCCTCTTCCAGGGCCTTCAGGGCCTCATGAGCCCCCTCGTCCGGAAACCCCACTCCCGCGCTGGCAGGGCATGACAGACAGCCGGAGGGCGTCCTCATCAGCCCGTCATGCCCACGAAAAACGCCCCCACTGTCACAGGGGACGGGGGCGTTTTTCGTGAAAGCCAGTCTGCCCTGCCGCGAAGGCAGGGCCGGCATCAACGCAAGACAGAGCATCAAAGCAAGGCTGGCGTCAGCGCAGGACAGGATAAGCGCAGGACTGACGCCATCAGATCATGCCCGGCTCAGGCGCCTTCGGCCGGCGGGTTGGCCTCTTCGATGGCCACGGCCTTCATGGACGAGGCGCAGGCGGCCCTTGTCGTCGGCCTCGATGACCTTGACGCGCACGGTCTGGCCTTCCTTGACGTAGTCCTCGACCCGGTTGACGCGCTCCTGGGCGATCTGCGAGACGTGCAGCAGACCGTCGCGGCCCGGCAGCACCTGCACGATGGCACCGAATTCGAGGATCTTCAGCACGGTACCGTTGTAGACCTTGCCGATTTCGACCTCGGCGGTCAGGTCGGCAATGCGCTGCTGGGCACGGCAGGGCGGCCTCGGCATCCACGGCGGCGATGGTGATCGAGCCGTCGTCCTGGATGTCGATGGTGGTACCGGTCTCTTCCGTGATGGCACGGATGGTGGCACCGCCCTTGCCGATCACGTCGCGGATCCGCTCGGGGTTGATCTTCATCTGGTACATGCGCGGGCGCGAAGTCCGACAGCTCGGTGCGGGCGGCCGGGATGGCCTCCTGCATCTTGCCGAGGATGTGCATGCGGGCCTCGCGGGCCTGAGCCAGCGCCACCTGCATGATCTCGCGGGTGATGCCCTGGATCTTGATGTCCATCTGCAGCGCGGTCACGCCCTGTTCGGTACCGGGCCACCTTGAAGTCCATGTCGCCCAGGTGATCTTCATCGCCCAGGATGTCGGTCAGCACGGCGAACTTGTTGCCTTCCTTGATCAGGCCCATGGCGATGCCCGCCACGTGACGCTCGACCGGCACACCGGCGTCCATCAGCGCCAGGCAGCCGCCGCAGACCGATGCCATCGACGACGAACCGTTGGACTCGGTGATTTCCGACACCAGACGGATGGAATAGGCGAAATCATCCTGCGAGGGCACCAGCGGGTGGATGGCGCGCTGGCCAGCCGGCCGTGGCCCACCTCGCGACGCTTCGGCGTACCGATGCGGCCGGTCTCGCCCGTGGCGTACGGCGGCATGTTGTACTGCATCATGAAGCGCTCACGGTATTCACCGGTGATCGCGTCGATGATCTGCTCGTCGCGGGCCGTACCCAGCGTGGCCACCACCAGCGCCTGCGTCTCGCCACGGGTGAACAGCGCACTGCCGTGGGCACGCGGCAGCACGCCGGTGCGGATGGAGATCGGGCGCACGGTGCGGGTGTCGCGACCATCGATGCGGGGCTCGCCCGACAGGATCTGGTTGCGCACGATGCCCGACTGCAGCTCGAACAGGATGTCGCCCACATCGGTGGCGGCCGGCGGGTTTCTCGTCGGCGGCCAGCTGGGCCTGCACATCGGCCTCGATGGCCTTGATGCGCTGCGAACGCTCCTGCTTGACGCGCAGTTTGTAGGCGTCACGCATGGCATCGGCCGCCAGACCGTGCACACGGTCGATGAGGGCGGTGTTCTTCTCGGGGGCCGTCCATTCCCACTCGGCCTTGCCGCCGGCTTCCACCAGCTCCTCGATGGCCTGGATCACGGTCTGCATCTGCTCGTGACCGAACACCACGGCACCCAGCATCACGTCCTCGGGCAGCTCCTGGGCCTCGGACTCGACCATCAGCACGGCCTGGTCGGTACCGGCCACCACCAGGTCCAGCTGTGATTCCTTCAGCTGCGAGGCCGACGGGTTCAGCACGTACTGGCCGTCGATGTAGCCGATGCGGGCCGCGCCCACCGGGCCATTGAACGGCACGCCGGAGATGGCCAGCGCGGCCGAGGCACCGATCATGGCCGGGATGTCGGCGTCGATCTCGGGGTTGCTCGACAGCACCGTCAGCACCACCTGGACCTCGTTCATGAAGCCCTCGGGGAACAGGGGACGGATCGGACGGTCGATCAGGCGGGCGGTCAGCGTCTCCTTCTCGGTGGGGACGCCCTCCCGCTTGAAGAAGCCGCCCGGGATGCGGCCCGCGGCGTAGAACTTCTCGAAAATAGTCGACCGTCAGCGGAAAGAAGGACTGGCCCGGCTTGGGCTCCTTCGCGGCCACCACAGTGGCCAGCACCATCGTGTCATCGATGGTGACCAGCACGGAGCCCGTGGCCTGGCGGGCGATCTCTCCGGTCTCCAGGGTTACCGTGTGGCTGCCCCACTGAAATGTTTTCTTGGCGATCTCGAACATCGTTTTTCCTCGCACCCCGTTGGTGCCTTTCCCATACAAAACCCGGTGGCACGGTTCACCTTCGACTCATTCCTGGTTCGGTCGCCGGACATCCGGCGACACAGGAGACTGTCTGCCTGCCATGGCTGGCGTTCCGGCACCTGACCCGATGGCCCGAGGCCACATGGTCCGACGCCGTCGCCCTGCCACGTCCAGGCACCGCAGCCGGATCCCCCTGCCGCAGCACCTGCCCTCCGGGAGACAGACCGTCCCCGCAAAACAGAATGCCCGCACGAGGGCGGGCATCCGGGATGGCTTCAGCCGATCATTTGCGCAGACCCAGCCGCTCGATCAGCGTGCGGTAGGCGTCCAGATTGGTGCGCTTCAGGTAGTCGAGCAGCTTGCGCCGGCGGCTGACCATGCGCAGCAGGCCGCGACAGGGAATGGTGATCCTTGGCGTGATCCTTGAAGTGCTGGGCCAAATCGTTGATGCGCGCGGTCAGCAGCGCGACCTGCACTTCGGGAGAGCCGGTATCGTTCTCGGCGCGACGGTATTCGAAACGACCTTTGCCTTGTCGGCAGCTTGCATTGCCATGATTGTCCCTTTTTGAAAAAAATGGGGGTTGACCTGCGGTCCCGTCTGGCAGGGGCGGCCGGACAGGCACGCAATGAAGTTCCGACGGAACCCGGCACCTTCCTGCCCCCCAAAAGAAACAGGCAAGGACGCCCTGCATGCACCTGGCCAGCACACCCGAACGGGCCGTGCCTGAAAAAGCCGGAATGCCATGCCCGCCCCCGCGCGCCCACAGGCACACAGGAAAAACGCCCCACGAAAATGCGTCATGCAGACGCCCACGCGCAGCCGAACATGAACATCACCAGCGAGGGCGGATTATAACCACGTCCGCCCACAATCCGAAACCCGGGAAAAACCGCGGCAGCATCAGGGCCCGTGGCAGCATCACACCCCGCTGGCCCTGGTACTTGCCACCCCGGTCGCGGTACGACACCTGGCAGACCTCATCGGACTCGAAGAACAGCACCTGGGCGCAGCCCTCGCCGGCGTAGATCTTGGCCGGCGGCGGCGTGGTGTTGGAGAACTCCAGCGTCACATAGCCCTCCCACTCCGGCTCGAAGGGCGTGACGTTGACGATGATGCCGCAGCGCGCGTAGGTGGACTTGCCCAGGCAGATGGTGAGCACATTGCGCGGAATGCGGAAGTACTCGACCGTGCGGGCCAGCGCAAACGAGTTGGGCAGGGATGATGCAGACATCACCCACGAAGTCGACGAAGTTCTTCTCGTCGAACTGCTTGGGGTCGACGATGGTGCTGTTGATGTTGGTGAAGATCTTGAACTCGGGCGCGCAGCGAGATATCGTAGCCGTAGCTGGACGTACCGTGAGGAGATCACGCGGCGGCCATCGACCTGGCGGACCTGACCGGGCTCGAAGGGCTCGATCATGCCCGTCTTCTCAGCCATTCACGGATCCAGCGGTCTGATTTGATGCTCATGGGATGCAGGCGGTGATGAAGGGCCGATGCCTTCCCGCCACAGGTCCAGGAAGGTACCCGCTGCCGAAAGGCGAGGCGCCCTTTCCCCGCGGCGCAGGAACAGCGGCCGGCAGCAGGCTGGGGCATGGGCCATCGAAGTTGCAGATGTCCCAATGATATATGACGGCGATGAGGCGCAGCCCGCAGATGAGACCGGACACGCGCCACGCCCTGGCCGCACGCCGCACCGGAAAGCCTCCGGCAGGCGGTGCCCGCCCCGGGAGCGGGCATCGGCCCCTGGGGCGTGCCATGGACTCCAGTCGTTCTTCACCACGATCGACGGGAACTTCGACGACATGTCCTTCGCCTTCTCGGCCACCTTCACCGCCACGCGGCGGGCAATCTTCCGGTATTGCTGCGCCAGCTCGCCATCGGGGTCGGCCACCACCGTCGGCCTGCCGCTGTCGGCCTGCTCGCGGATGCGGATGTCCAGCGGCAGCCCGCCCAGATACTCCAGCCCGTAGTCTTCGGCCATCTTTTTCCCGCCGCCCTCGCCGAAGATGTGCTCCACATGGCCGCAGTTGCTGCGAGACATGCATGGCCATGTTCTCGACCACGCCCGCGACCGGAATGCCCACCTTCTCGAACATCTTGTAGCCCTTGCGGGTGCATCGAGCAGCGCAATGTCCTGCGGCGTGGTGACGATCACCGCGCCCGTCACCGGAATGCGCTGCGACAGCGTCAGGTGCACGTCGCCCGTACCGGGAGGCATGTCGATGACCAGATAATCGAGGTCACGCCAGTTGGTCTGCCGCAGCAGCTGCTCCAGCGCCTGCACCACCAGCGGGCCACGCCAGACCATCGGCGTATCCATGTCGATCAGAAAGCCGATGGAGCTGACCTGCACACCCGTAGTTTTCCAGCGGCTCCATCGACTTGCCATCCGGCGTCTGCGGTTTGTCGGTGATGCCGAACATCACCGGCTGCGACGGGCCCGTAGATGTCGGCATCCAGCACGCCCACCGTGGCCCCCTCGGCCGCCAGCGCCAGTGCCAGATTGGCCGTCATCGTGCTCTTGCCCACACCGCCCTTGCCCGAGGCCACGGCGATGATGTTGCGCACCTGCGGCAGCAGCTTCACTCCCGCCCTGCACCTGGTGCGCGATGATCTTCTGGTACACGTGGGGCGAGACATTCTCCACCCCGGGAAGCTGGCGCACGGCCTTCACGACCGCATCACGGATCGGGCCGATCTGGCTCAGCGCCGGATAGCCCAGCTCCACATCCAGACTCACATAGCCATCTTCCACCCGCACATTGCGGGCCGAACGGCTCGACAGCAGATCCTTGCCGGTATTGGGATCGACGACAGTAGCCAGTGCCTGATTGACGGCTTCTACGGTAACACTCATGATGATTGAATCAATAAAAGAAAATGGCGTCATGCCACGGCCACCGACCCGGCCTCTGCCCCACGGGCGGGCACCGGATTCGAACCAGCATGCGCCAGCATGTGCAGCCGGCGGTAACCGGGCGCAGAAAAACGCCCGCCGGACGATTCCCCATGATGCTCGCACGCCCCCCGCCGGCCAAATTGACATTGGCCATGACGCCACAGCCAGCGTCGCGACACACCGACAGCGGCCGACCGGTGGTACGCGAAGATGGCAGGACATGGATCATAGATGGGCCCGATGACCGGCATCTCAATTCGTGCGCCGGCTTGATAAACTTCCGTCATGACCGCGGCAGGGGACAAAAGGCGCTGCGTCCCGTCATCCATGCACGCTGCATCGGCGTGACATCCCGTCGGCACCATGGGCAACACCCGGTCTGACCAGGGAGGACCAAGGCACGCCGAACAACCTTCACCATCGATAGCGCCCCTCCCGCCGCTCCTCCACCAGCCTTCTGCCTCCATGACCCAGACCCAGCCTTCCGCCAGCCAGCAGCCCGAGCGCCTGTTCATCACCACGGCACTGCCCTACGCCAACGGTTCCTTCCACATCAGCCACATCATGGAATACATCAGGCCGACATCTGGGTGCGCTTCCAGCGCATGCAGAACAAGGAGGTGCTGTTCGTGGGCGCGGACGATGCCCACGGCGCCCCATCATGCTGAAGGCCCAGGGGCGAAGGCATCACCCCCGAGGAACTGGTGGCGCGCATTGCCGCCGAGCGTCCGTTCTACCTGAACGGCTACCACATCAGCTTCGACCACTGGCACTCCACCCATTCACCCGAGAACGTCGAACTGTCACAGGGGCATCTACCGCAGCCTCAAGGCCGCCGGACTGATCAGCACCCGCACCATCGAGCAGTTCTTCGACCCGGTGAAGGAAATGTTCCTGCCGGACCGCTACATCAAGGGCGAATGCCCCAACTGCCACGCAAAGGACCAGTACGGTGATGCCTGCGAAGTGTGCAGCAAGGTCTACGCCCCCACCGACCTCATCAACCCGTACTCCACGCTCACCGGCAGCACGCCCGTGATGCGCACCTCCGAACACTACTTCTTCAGCCTGTCCGACCCGCGCTGCCGCAAGTTCCTGCACGACTGGCTGGGCCGCGGTCAGCTGCAGCCCGAAGTGGCCAACAAGGCCAGGGAATGGCTGGGCAGCGACAGCTGGGAATGCTGCCACCGAAGCCGGTGCCGTGGCAGCCGGATCGGGCCTCGACCGGACGCGCCCCATGCCCCCGGTGATGCCGCCAGCGTCGCCAACAATGCCGGCACGACCCAGGCCAATGCCGCCACCCAGAGCGCCGGCAACCCGCTGGCCGACTGGGACATCTCACGCGATGCGCCCTACTTCGGCATTCCCCATCCCCGATGCGCCGGGCAAATACTTCTACGTCTGGCTGGATGCCCCGGTGGGCTATCTGGCCTCGCTCAAGGCCCTGTGCGAAAGCGCGGCATCGACTTCGACCCCCTTCATGCCGCCGCGGACGCTGGCAGGGATCCGCAGCAGCCGTACCGGCAGGTGCACTTCATCGGCAAGGACATCATCTACTTCCACACCCTGTTCTGGCCGGCCATGCTGGAGTTTGCCGGCCTGCACCGCCCGACAACATCTTCGTACACGGATTTCTCACCATCTCCGGCGAAAAAGATGTCCAAATCGCGCGGCACGGGCCTGTCGCCGAAGAAGTACCTGGAACTGGGCATGAACCCCGAATGGCTGCGCTACTACCTGGCTGCCAAGCTGAACCCGCGGGTGGAAGACGTGGACTTCAACGCCGAGGACTTCGTCGCCCGCGTCAACAGTGACCTGATCGGCAAAGCTGGTCAGCATTGCCAGCCGCTCGGCAGGCTTTCTCGTCAAGCGCTTCGACGGCAGGCTGGCCGCAGCCAGTCCCGAGACGATGGCCGCCTTTGCCGCCAGCTGGCCCGGCGCGGCCGCCCTGGCCGAGATGTACGAGCAGCGCGACTACGCCCGGGCCATGCGCACCATCATGGCCTACACCGACCGCGTCAGCCAGTTCATCGACGCCGAAGCCCTGGGAACTGGCCAGACAGCCGGGCCAGGAGGCCCGCCTGCACCAGGTGTGTTCGGATGCCCTGCGCGCCTTTGCCGAACTGATCACCCTGCTCTCGCCGGTACTGCCCGCACGGCCGCCCGGGCAGCCACCTTCCTGAACCTGCCGCAGCCCTTTGCATGGCACGTGATCAGCCAGCCCCTGCCGGCCGGGCATCAGATCCAGCCGTACCAGCACCTGATGCAGCGGGTGGACATGAAGCAGCTGGATGCGCTGTTTTGGCTGGGCGGCGGAGGAAGCAGGCAAGGGAGGCGTCCGGCAAAGGTAACGCCGGCAGCAGGAAAGCCTCGGATAGCCAAGGGGACACAGCTGGCAAGGATGCCAAAGGCGGCCGAACCGACACCGCCGGAAAAGCCGCCGGCCACGGCGCACCGGGCAGGCCGGGCGCTGACGGCCAGGGCAGAACAGGCAAGAGCGGCCAGACAGGTGGAACACAGGCCGCTGCCGTGGCGGAGTGCCGCAGCCACGGGCTCCAGCGAACCCGAGTACATCACCATCGACGAATTCGCCCGCCCCGACCTGCGCGTGGCGAAGGTAATCTCCTGCGAGGCCGTGGAAGGTTCAGTAAAGCTGCTGCGCTTCATGCTGGACATCGGCGAGGAGAAGCCGCGGCAGGTGTTTTCCGGCATTGCCGCCTTCTACAGGGATCCGGCCGCATTGGTCGGCCGCAACGTGATCGTGGTGGCCAACCTCAAGCCCCGGAAGATGAAGTTCGGCGTGTCGGAGGCATGATCCTGTCGGCCGTGGGACAGGATGACAGTGAGGGGCTGTTCCTGCTGGATGTGGACAGTGGGGCGAAGGCGGGGATGAAGGTGGGGTAATGACCATGAAAGCCACCCCGCCCTGTTCCCCGCAGAATCATCCCCATGCTGATGGCCGCCCTGCTGGCAGGCCTGCAGCGGCACAGCGGCGACAGTGGCAGCGGTGGCCAGGCCGCCAGCGACAGGCCCCAGCCGGGTACGCTGCTCAACGGCAGCAACTGCACACTCAAATACCATGCAAAGGCAGCTGCAGCCCAGGGGCAGCGGCGCCGATCCGCGCTTCCCGACCCAGTGGTACCTGCAGAACGGTGGCAACCTGACCGGCTACTCCGGGATGAAAGCCGCCGAGGATCTGAACGTCTTGCCGGTCTGGAACACGAATGCCCATGGCGAGGGCATACGCATCGCCCTGGTGGACCACGGGCTGGAAGTGACTCACGACGATCTGGCCCCGAACGTGGTGGAAGGCGGCAGCTACAACTACGTCGACGACGGCAGCTGGAAGCGCGGCAGCCCCTGGCCCATGCCCTGCGACGCCAATGACTCCCACAGCACCAACGTGGCCGGCGTGATTGCCGCCCGCGACGACAACGGCATCGGCGGTCGTGGCGTAGCCTCACGTGCCAGCCTGGTGGGCTACAACGCCCTGGAAACCGGCAGCAGCGCCGACGTGCTGGACGCCATGGTGCGCGACCAGGACAGGAACCATATCTACAACAACAGCTGGGGCGCTTTCGACGACGGTCACTTCAATACCCGTCCGTAGGCATCACGCATGCCGCCACGATCCGCCGCGGGCTGGACAACGGCCGCAACGGACTGGGCAGCATCTTCACCTTCGCCGGTGGCAACGGGGCCGAATATGGCGACTACTCGGTGCTGGACGGCGGCGTGAGTGTGCTGGGCGCCCTGCCCGTCTGCGCCACTGATGCCTCGGGCAAGCGCGCCATCTACAGCGAACCCGGCCCGAACCTGCTGGTCTGTGCCCCCTCCTCGGGCAGTGGCCAGAAAACCGCCAGCAACCTGCCCGCTGTGAGCACCACCGGACTGCAGAACACCTACAGCGACGATTTCTCTGGTACCTCGGCGGCCACACCGATGATCTCGGGCGTGGTGGCCCTGATGCTGCAGGCCAACCCAAACCTGACCTGGCGTGACGTACCGCTGATTCTGGCCAGAACGGCCCGGCAGGTGGATACCGGCAACGCGGGCTGGACCAGCTACGGCGGCTACCACTTCAACCACGAATACGGCTTTGGCGTGGCCGATGCGGCAGCCGCCGTGGCGCAGGCCCGCACCTGGCAGAGCGTCGGTGGCAGCAGCACACTGAAACAGTGCGGGCCTTACAAGGTGACTGCCAACGCAGGCATTCCCGAAATCAATCCCGCAAGCAGCAGCCAGCTGGACGATCCGTTCCAGCATGCGGCCAGCCTGAACCGGCCCGTGGCCGACGGCATTGCCTCGACGGTCAGCCCGTCCGACTGCAACATCACCCACATCGAGCACATCGACGTGACCGTCACGGCAACAGACGCCGCTGGCACGGGCGCACACCCCAGCCCGGGTGACCTGCAGATGACGCTGACCAGCCCCAGTGGCCAGACCAGTACGCTGACCATTCCACACACGTGCTACCACATGGTCAACAACACCCGGGTCTCCACCAGCGCCTGCCAGGGCCTGTCGAATTTTGCCTTCGGCATCCGCCGTCACATGGAAGAGCCCGTGGTGGCCACGTCCGGCGGCAGTACCTGGACGCTGGCGGCGGCGGACCGCCGCGCAGGCAATACGAGGGCGGCTGGGGGAATGGTCTGTTACCTTCTATGGCGGGTAACGAGTCACCCATCGGTCAACACGCGGTAGAGACAAAATTGGCTATCCCACGTCACGAAAAACAGCCGGTCGTTCCCCGGTTGTCCAGCCTACTTTGTGCATCATCAATACCCCTACCCGGATCTGGGTTGTCAGGGAGGCAACTACTGATGGAACGCAGGCTGAGGCAAAATAGAGTATTTACAGTAGGCCACTTACAAAGATCCTAGAAAGGTAAAAGTCAAAACCGCTCTTCCCAATACCTGCTCAGCCTCTATCTCCCTTCCCGCAGAACACGCAAAGCTTGGCTGCGCTGCACCTCCCTCAGTTTTTCATTACCGCAACTCTCGCCTGATGAATTTTTCAAATGACGAGCATTAGGTGGTTTCAAAAACACCATCCACCAGAATAACACCTGTCACCAACTTAACCTCGTCAGAACGAAAAAATCCTCGATTTTTATTTGTCAGTCCTTAATCCATTTTTCGCAATTATATTACGAACACTAACCAAAACATCACTCCCTGCCGAGCAACCAGAAATGGTAATATCATCGACATACAATGACATTTTTACCTCCATTGACGCGGGCAACGCTTTATCGATTTCCTCAAACATTCGTTGCTTAGCCCAAAATGCGATCGAAGCACTCTAAAGCACTCCCCTGTAGGCAGGTGTTGCTGGTTATAGCAACATATATCAGCAAGTGCACCTGCTATATCCAACGAACACTGAAAGCGATCAACAAACATATTATAAACCATCTTCCTAGATATGCTTTTATAATATTTACATATATCTGTTTTTAATTAATCCCCCGTTCTCGGAATGGAATCTAGCATTATCTATGTACGAAACCCCTTTTTCTTGACATAAGACGGAAGATCTATACGAGAAAAGAGAAGTGCTATCCTTTTTATGGATAGAGGCCAACCACCATGAGGCGCCTGTATTTCTCTTCCTTTTTCATTTTTCCAAACCCGATAATGTTTCGTGTCGAGGAGTTTCGGGATAGACTCCCATCTAATGTTTACGCACCTCTCGAACTTTGCTTTTCCCTTAAGTCGGTAAAATAAAGATCTTTCAGTGGGTATGTCCTATTATTGCTCTTTTGCACCATGGTCATTTTTTACAAAACCAAAGAAAACAAGCAATTAGAAGTGAAGGGGTTTCGTGCCTTTTAATTCCAGGGGAGCTTTGACAGCAACTCTAAAATCTCACGAACCAGAGACACAATAACGTTCTTTGCTTCAGGCCCAGCCAGCCACGATGCCTTCCGTTTGCGAGGCTTAGGAACAACCATAGTTGCCCTCCAGTTAGGACCACCGCGGGATTGCGAATGGTCGTCGTCCCTAACTGACAGAGACAAACGGAATTCACCCCTTCACTTCTCTAACGCCTGTTCGGGCGTCGTCCCGAACAGGCTTGCATCCAGGACATCATCCATACGGGAGACCCCGCCGGGCATGTACCGGAGCAAGTAGTTGATACTTCGAAATAATCTCCGTACCACAGAGCCTTTTTGGGCTCCTTTTTGCTTCGACGATCTCGCTACCTCACCACCATAGTATCAGTAAAAATTACTTATTGTCATTAGTGTATCATTAATGTAACGATCGCGGCACTCCTTTCTGCTTCAGTAGGATGGCCAGATTCTCTCGACCATTAGAAAAGCGAAGATAGAATGTATACGGCTAATACCGCGTTTAGGCCGACCATGAAGCGCTTCACCCTCCACTTCCGCCCCGCCCCTACTCGACAGCCTCAAGACCTACCGCCGACAGGACCTGATGGCCGATGTGGGCGCCGGGCTGACGGTAGCCTGCGTGGCGCTGCCACTGGCCATGGCCTTCGGGATCGCCAGCGGCGTCAAGCCCGAGCAGGGGCTGATCACCGCCATCATCGGCGGTGCGCTGGTGTCGCTGCTGGGGGGCTCGAAGGTGCAGATCGGCGGGCCGGCCGGGGCCTTCGTGGCCATGCTCTACGGCATTGCCATGACCTATGGCATGTCTAACCTGCTGCTGGCCACGATGATGGCGGGCGTGGTGCTCTTCCTGATGGGCGCGCTGCGACTGGGGCAGATCATCCGCTTCGTGCCCATCTCCATCGTCATCGGCTTCACCAACGGGATTGCCGTGGTGATCATGCTGTCGCAGCTCAAGGACTTCCTCAGGGCTGCGCATCGAGAAGATGCCGGCCAACTTCTTCTCGCAGCTAGATGTACTGCTGCACTACCGCGACGGGCTGAACCTGCCCGCCGTGGGGCTGAGGCCCTGGCCACGCTGGTGACGCTCTTCCTGTGGCCCAAGCCGCCGAAGGTGATGACCTCGCGCCAGACCGCGCTGGAACAGCCGGCACAGGGGTGTGGTGGATCTCGACGTGCCGACGACCATTGTCGATGCGGACGTACGGCCCCTGGCCACCACGGACGCTGCAGATGCCAGAGACACCGCCGTCACCGCCGCCGTCACCACGGACGCCACCACATCAGCTGCTGCATCGGCCACTGCACCCGCCGCCGCATCCGCCACCACGCCGACGTCTCTGCATCGTGAAGGCGCGCCCCGCCCGGGCACGCGCGAGGCGGCGGCCCATCATCAGCCCCAGGCCCCAGCCGGTCGCAATAGCACAGACCCAGCGCCCGTACAGGCCAGCGCCCTCAAACGCCTGCTCTGGCGCATTCCCGCGCCACTGGTGGTCCTGCTGTTCGGTACCGTGCTGACCTGGTGGCTGCAGCTGCCGCTCGAAACCATCGGCAGCCGTTTCGGCGGCATTCCGCAAAAGCCTGCCCTCGCCGGTACTGCCCAGCTTCGACTGGCAGTCGGCGCAGAATCTGGTGGGACCGACGCTGGCCATTGCCTTCCTGGGAGCCATCGAATCCCTGCTGTGCGCGCGGGTGGCCGATGGCATGGCACACGACCGGCACGACCCCAACCAGGAGCTGATGGCGCGGGGCATTGCCAACTTCACCACGCCACTGTTCGGCGGCATTGCGGTGACGGGCACCATCGCCCGGACGGTGACCAACATCCGCAGCGGCGCCCATTCGCCCATTGCCGGCGTGGTGCATGCCCTCACGCTGCTGGTGTTCATGCTGCTGCTGGCGCCGCTGGCCGTGAACATTCCGATGAGCGTGCTGGCTGGCATCCTGCTGTTCGTGGGCTTCAACATGGGCGACTGGCGCGCCTTTGCGCGGCTGCGCCGCTTTCACGCTCAACTATCGGACCGTGCTGGTCACCACCTTCCTGCTGACGGTGGTGTTCGACCTGACGGTGGCCGTGCAGTTCGGCCTGCTGCTGGCGAGCTTCTTCTTCATCTACCGGGTGGCACGCGTCACACGGGTGGACCGCATCGAAGCGCCAGCCGACGTGGCCACGCTGCCCGGTGGCCGCAGCGTGGGGGTCTGGCGGGCGTATGGCTCGATCTTCTTCGGTTCGATCAGCAAGCTGGAAGCCATCACGGCCACACCCTCAGCCCCTGCCGGACATCGTGGTGCTGGACCTGCACCGGGTGATCACGATGGACACGACCGGGCTGGATGCGCTGCAGACGCTGCACAACCACATTCTGGAACACGGCCACCGGCTGGTCGTCTGCGGGGCCAACCGGCAGCCCACCTCCCTGATGAACCGGGCCGGCTTTCTGGAAGAGCTGGGCGAGAGGAACTGCTTCGAGTCGCTGGAGCAGGTGTATGAGGCGCTGACCGGGTGATCACCATGGACACACCCGGGCTTCAGTGCCCCATCTTCTTCCAGTCCTGCATGGCATCGGTGCGCTTGAGCTTTCCGGTGTTCTGGTCGAAGTGGGCGAGGAAGAACATGGTGCGGGTATCGCCACCCAGGTAGCGCCAGCTCAGACTTCCTCGTTCTGGCGCTTGTAGCGGGTGATTTCGCCGGGTTTGCCCAGAATCTGCCGCACTTCGTCGCGGGTCATGCCCGGCTGGACCTTGCGGAAGTTCTCTTCGTTGAGCACCTGCGTGATGCTGCGGTAGCGGCCGTCGGCGCCGATGACCACGAAGTAGGTTTCCTTGCCCAGGGGGCCACGGGGGTATTCGAGCGTGCGGCTGCCGTCCTGCTCTTCCCAGATCATCTCGGGCTCGCCCATGTGGCGGCGCACGTCGGCCTCGGTGCTTTCGCCGGCGCTGAGCTTCTTCTCGGCAATATAGTCGCAGCCGCCCAGCAGGCTCAGGGCCAGCAGGGCCGCACCAGCCCAGCCACGAGGGCGGGAAACAGAGTTTTTCCTGTGGTTGTTCATCGGCAGGCAATTGCAGTGTTGGAGGCCCCGGGAGCTGGCAGACAGGGCCCATCAGCCCCCGTCAGGCGGCATGCTGTCCCAGCAGACATGCCGGGCACCGGGGTCATGCCGAGATTCACGAAAGCCCGCAAGCATAACGGATTTCCTGTGACCCATGGATTCCCGTGCTTCTTGCACTGCACTGTCCCCTGCACGCATGGCTCCTGCAGGGGCGCTCTGGCTCTCCCCGCCTCTGCAAGGGAAGCCTCCTACGACAGGCCGTCGCCGCCCCGCCGGGCGCAGGCAATGAGCTTGCTGGCCCGCTTGACTCCCTGTTTCTCAAAGAAGTCTTCGCTACCCGACAGCGCCGAGACATAGATGGCCGTGTGACCAAAAACGCTTTTCCAGCATACCCATCAGATGGGCGCCGATACCCTGCCGCTGCCACTGGGGCTGGACGCAGATGTCGGCTACCCAGGTGCAGATCCGGTCATCACTGAAGGCGCGCAGCATGCCCAGCAGATGGTTGTTGCTGTCCAGTGCGAAAAAGGCGTAGGTTCCGGGCTGGCTCAGGGTGGCTCTGTAGCGGGCATCCCCTTGTAATCGGACGCCTTGCCGAATCCGACACTCTCGTAGAGTTCAGCCACCTCGTCGTAGTTGACCAGGTTTTTGTCGTCGGTGTAGTTGATACTGTCCATATCGCTCCTCGCTATCGTCCGTATATTGCGGTTGCGGCTGTCCGCCACCGGACAGTGTACGTGTGCTTCCTCGCCCGCTCCGCCGTTTGTCCGGGCCACGGATACCAGCTCTCATGTGCGTACACGAAAACTGTGCTTCGTCTCCCGGACACTCCGACTCCCGTGCCCTCCATCCCGGATCCACGCCGGCACGCCTGCCCCGCACACAGGGCGCCCCCCGCCATCGCTGCCGCTTCGTATCCTTCCGCCACCCGGACGGAGGCATCTGCCACACACCTGCCGGCAAGCCTCGCAAACGCCAACAGCTCCATTACAATTGCCGAAGAATCCGTTTCCGCGGCAGGGGTCTTGCATGCAGGATACCTCCAGCACCGACCCCGGAACGCCTCAATGACCCTGTCATTGCGGCGCGCTTTTACGCCATCTGCCTCGAACGATTCTCCGACCATCTGTCTGCCGTTCATTCTCAACCCTCTTTTCCGCCCACGTGGCCCATCGTCATGGCCCTGTACGTCTCCGATGTCACCCAGTTCCTGCAGCAGCTGAAGGAAAAACGCCCGTCGCTGGAAGCCGAGCAGCAGCGCGGCCGCGCCATCTGGTGGGACAAGGCGCCCATCGACCTGGCCCGCCGCGCCGAAGAGAACGCCTCGCGCGTGTTCCAGAAACCCTACCCGTACCAGACGGATGTGACGCCAGCGCCCGCCGCTGCCGAAGCGGCCGAGTAAAGGGCAAACCCTGCATGCAGGACAGCGACAGCCCCGTGGCCGACCACGCCGGTGGCGCCCCTGCCGCGGGCGACGCAAGTACCCTCCCATCAGCGACGACACACCTTCTGCCCAGTCTCCCGCATCTCCCTCGGATGGCGAGGGCGAGGCGGTTGTCCCCGCCCCTGATGGGGGAGACGAGGCGGTAGCACATCCTCCTGACGGGGGAGACGAGGCGGTGGCCCATCCCCCTGATGAGGGAGATGGGGCGGAGGCACATCCTCCTGCTGATGGCAGAAACGAGGCTGTTGCGCCTCCTGTCAATGACGCAGGGGCGGCAGACGGCACCACTGCAGCCTCCGGCAGGAAGAAAAAGGGCAAGCAGGCCGACGACTCCAAACCGGACCCGGATGCCGACCTGCCCGTGCTCGCCCTCATCCACGGCGAGCCGCTGCGACGCATCCCCAACGACCTGTACATTCCGCCCGATGCGCTGGAGGTGCTGCTCGATACCTTCGAGGGGCCGCTGGACCTGTTGCTGTACCTGATCCGCAAGCAGAATTTCGACATCCTCGACATCCCGATGGCGAAGGTGACGGCGCAGTACCTGGCCTATGTGGACGAGATTCGCGCCCGCAACCTGGAGCTGGCAGCCGAGTACCTGCTGATGGCGGCGATGCTGATCGACATCAAGAGCCGCATGCTGCTTCCGGTGAAGAAGGCCGACAGCGACGAGGAAGTGGAAGATCCACGGGCCGAGCTGGCACGACGGCTGCTGGAATACGAGCGCATCAAGTACGGCGCCGCGCAGATCGATGCCCTGCCCACGCTGGGCCGCGACTTCGTGCGCGCCCAGGTGCATCTGGACCACACGGCCGAGATTCGCCTGCCCGATGTGTCGGCCGACGATCTGCGTGCCGCCTGGGCCGAAGTGCTGCGGCGCGCAAAGCTCGTGCAGCACCACCAGGTGCAGCGCGAGTCGCTGTCGGTGCGCGAGCACATGTCCGAAATCCTGCGCAAGCTGCAGAACATCCGCTTTGCCGAGTTTCACGAGCTGTTCGACCTCGTAGCAGGGCACCGCCGGTGTGGTCGTGACCTTCGTGGCCATGCTGGAGCTGGCCCGCGAGAGCCTCCTGCAGATCACCCAGGCCGAAGCCTTTCGCCCCCCATCTACGTGCGGCTGTCGTACCCTGCCCAGCCAGGCACGGGCAGCGGTGGCGGACGAGCCGATCACGGCGGACGATGACGAAATCATGGCAGACGACTGACCGGATCTGACGGCAAGGGGCTGCCACCCCTGCCGGCGTTGCGCTGCCTTTGGCATCATGCAACGGTCAACGTTACCCTGACGTCGGCGTCGGCACAGCCGTCAGCAAGCCTGCCTCCCGCCGGCGGCCCGTCTCAGCGCAGTGTGCCATGCTGGACGTTCCCCTCACACAGGGCACGTTCACCCCTGCCATAACAGCACGACAGCCCACCGAGGAAGCCGCTGCCCGCCATGCCTTTTCACAATCCAGCACAATCTGCCACTCAAGCCCTTCAACACCTTCGGCATTGCCGCGACGGCACGGGTGGCATATACCCTGACGGACGACGCAGGCGTGGACGAGGTACTGGAAGCACTCGAACAGGAAGCGCCGAAACAGGCAGCACCGAAACAGGCAGCGCCGGGCCAGAAAGGGCAGCCGCACTTCACACCCTGCTCCCCACTCGACATCACCCGCCGCCCCAGACGCCTTCATCCAGGAGCCTTCACCCCCAACCTCCCGCGGTGCCACCACCGCCCTTTCATTCTCAGCGGCGGCGGCAACCTGCTGCTGGCCCGCGACCTGACCGAGCCGCTGCTGCTGGTGCGCACGCAGGGCCGACATATCGTCGATGAGCAGGGCGACACAGTGTGGCTGGACGTGGCCGCCGGCGAAGTCTGGCACGACACGGTACGCTGGACGCTGGCCCAGGGCTGTTACGGGACTGGAGAATCTGGCGCTGATTCCTGGGCGTGTCGGGTGCAGCGCCGTGGCAGAAACATCGGTGCCTACGGGGTGGAGGTGGGTGAACTGATCGATTCGGTGGCGGCGTGCATCTGCACACGGGCGAACGCCGCCGCTTTTGCGGCGGCCGACTGTGCGTTTGGCTACCGCCAGAGCTTTTTTTCAAGACGGCTGCGGGGCGCAACTGGCTGATTCTGTCGGTGCGGCTGCGGCTGTCGCGCACCTTCGAAACCCCGGCTGGGGTACGCGGAGCTGGCCAGGGCACTCGGGCGTCGTACCCACCCTGCGGGTGATGGCGTCTTCCAGCGCTGCAAACGCAAGCACCCCGCAGAATGCGGGTTCCGGCACTTTCGCGTTCGGGTTCGGGTTCGCGGGTTCGGGTTCGGGTTCGGAAAGCATGATGGGGCTGACCGCAGCACAGGTCGCGGACACGGTGGAAGCCATTCGCCGTCGCAAGCTGCCCGACCCGGCCGTGCTGGGCAACGCCGGCAGCTTCTTCCACAACCCGGTGGTGGATGGCGACACGCTGGAGCGGCTGCGGCACCAGCACCCGGGTCTGCCGGCACATCCGGTACGTCCCGAACCTCCGGCACATGCCGTCATCCCGGCAGCGCACGAGACGGACACCCGCCTGCCCCCTCCAGTGCAGCCTCGCCCGTTACCACACATCACCGCTGCGCAACCAACGGGCATTCAGCCCCTGCCACCGCCGGCGCCCTGCCCCATTACAAGCTCTCGGCCGGCTGGCTGATCGACACCTGCGGCTGGAAGGGCTTTCGTGACGGCGATGCCGGGGTATCGCCCACCCATGCCCTGGTGCTGGTGAATTACGGTCAGGCGACCGGGCAGGATCTGCTGAATCTGGCGGGGCGCATCCAGCGCAGTGTGCATGAGCGCTTTGGCGTTGAACTGCATCCGGAGCCGGTCATCGTGCGCTGAGCCGCTCCCGTTCAGACCAGCCAGTCCCCCGGCAACAGGCCATCCACGCGGCGAAACTCGCATGTGCTGTCTGTCACCAGGGCAACGCCGATGTCATCGGCCTGGGCGGTGCATCGGCTGGTTCCCTGCAAATCCACCGTACGGGGTCACCCGCCCACAGATGCTCGAGCGCGTTCAGGGCGGTTTGCGCCTGCTCGGGTACCAGACGTGCTACCACCTTGCCATGCCGCATGATGGCCACCTGCCCGCCCGCCTCCACTTCGGCCAGCAGGGGCAGAAAAATGCGCCCTGACCTCAGCGACAGATACACTTTTTCACCATCCGGGAATAACCCTATAAAAAGACTGGCATTTGACAACTGACATTTTTCATCGGAATGACAATCCATCCTCAAACTGATAAGAGGAGTGTCCGATGAGCAAGCCCCGTTATGTCATGGCCCTGGACCAGGGCACCACGTCGTCGCGTGCCATCATCTTCGACCAGCGTGGCGAGATGGTGTCGGTGGCCCAGCGTCCGTTCAACCAGTACTTCCCCAAACCGGGCTGGGTGGAGCACGACGGCAAGGAGATCTGGGCCTCGCAGGTGGCCGTGCTGACCGAAGCACTGGCCAAATCGCGGCTGGATGCGGCCGACATCACGGCCATCGGCGTGACCAACCAGCGCGAGACGACGCTGGTGTGGGACCGCGCCACCGGTGAGCCGATCCACAACGCCATCGTCTGGCAGGACCGCCGCACGGCCAAATATTGCGACCAGATTCGCGAGGAGCACGGCGCACGCATCCAGGAGAAGACCGGTCTGGTGCTGGATGCCTATTTCTCGACCACCAAGGTCAAGTGGATGCTGGACAACGTGCCCGGCGCCCGCGAGAAGGCCGAACGGGGCGAGCTGTGCTTCGGCACGGTGGACACCTGGCTGATCTGGAACTTCACGCGCGGCCAGGTGCACGTGACCGACCCCAGCAACGCCAGCCGCACGATGCTCTACAACATCCACACACTGGACTGGGACGACGAGCTGCTCGAGCTCTTCGGCGTGCCGCGCGCCATGCTGCCGCAGGTGAAAAAGCTCCAGCGAGGTGTATGGCGAAACCTCCACCCGCTTCACCGAGGTGTCCATTCCCATTGCCGGCATTGCCGGTGACCAGCAGGCCGCGCTGTTCGGCCAGCTGTGCACGGAGCCCGGCATGCTGAAGAACACCCTACGGCACCGGGTGCTTCCTGCTGATGAACACGGGCGACAAACCGGTGAAATCGGCCAACAACCTGCTGACCACGGTGGCCTGGAACATTGGCGGCAAGACCACCTATGCGCTGGAAGGCGGGCGTGTTCGTGGGTGGGGCGGCCATCCAGTGGCTGCGCGACGGGGCACGCCTGATCCGCACCTCGGCCGACATCAACAACCTGGCCCATACGGTGGAAGACAACGGCGGTGTGTACTTCGTGCCCGGCCCTCACCGGTCTTGGGTGCGCCCCTACTGGGACCAGTACGCCCGCGGGGCACTGCTGGGCATCACGCGCGGCACCACCGATGGTCATATCGCCCGCGCCACGCTGGAAGGGCATTGCGTTCCAGGTCTATGACATCGTGAAGGCCATGGAGGCCGATGCCGGCCAGAAACGGCCCAGCTGCGGGTGGACGGTGGCGCCAGCAAGAGCGACTACCTGATGCAGACGCAGTCGGACCTGTTTGCCTTCGACATCGTGCGTCCCCCGGACCATCGAGACCACGGCGCTGGGTGCGGCCTATCTGGCCGGCCTGGCCACCGGCTACTGGCCGAGCATCGAGGCGCTGCACGAGCAGTGGCAGGTGGGCCAGGTGTTCAGGCCGAAGCTGCCGGCCGAGCGGGTGCAGGAGATGCTGCACTACTGGCACAAGGCGGTACGCGCTGCCCGTCACTGGATCGAAGAATAAAAGATCGAAGAATAAAAACTCGGACGTGGTGCGTCATGTGACAGACATGGCGCATCACGACATAGCTTTGACACGGCGTACCTGAACCCGGGCTGCGCCGATGGAGAAAAACATGAACATTTTACTGCCGAGCTGATTGGCACGGCGCTGCTCCTTTGCTGCTGGGCAACGGGGTGGTGGCCAGTTGCGTGCTGAAGAATACGCACGCCAGTGGTTCGGGCTGGATCGTGATCACGGCGGCCTGGGGCTTTGCGGTGTTCACCGGGGTGACGGTGGCCGGGCCGGTGAGCGGCGCGCACCTGAATCCGGCGGTGACGCTGGGGCTGGCGATGATCGGCAAGACGCCGTGGAGCTGGTGCCGACATATTTTGCCGGTGAGATGCTGGGCGGAATGCTCGGCGCGTTTCTGGTGTGGGTCTATTTCCGTGACCAGTTCAACAGCACGGAAGATGAGGCACAAAGAAGGCTGCTTTCTGCACGGGGCCCGGCCATCCGCAACCTGCCGGCCAATTTCTTCTGCGAGGTGCTGGCAACCTTCGTGCTGGTGTTCGTGATTTTTCTACATCATGGGCGCCAGCATGACGCTGCCGGGGCAGACGGAGGCCACGCCGATCGGGCTGGGTTCGATTGGAGCGGTACCGGTGGCGCTGCTGGTGTGGGTGCTGGGTCTGAGTCTGGGCAGTACGACGGGCTATGCGATCAATCCGGCGCGGGACATCGGGCCGCGGCTGGTGCTGACGCTGCTGCCGGTGAAGGCAAATCCGGACTGGGCGTATGCGGTGGTGCGGGGATCGGGCCGATGGTGGGGGGTGCGCTGGCGGCATGGGCGTACATGGCGCTGTCGTGAGCTGAACGTCGACGCCCATAAGGCATGGTTTAATCGCCAATGCTTCCTGATGCGAGAAGACGGCTCCGCTGTGGGGCCGTTTTCTTTTTAGAGATGGCTCTGGTGCGGGGATAGCTTCCTTTTGGAAGACGGCTCCGGTGCCAGCGTGTTTCCTTTTGCGGAAGACGACTCCGTTGCGGCGCGCGCTGCGGACCGGTACGCCCTGCGGCTCAACGCTCACTGAAGGTTTGTTGCCCCGACCTGCGTCGTGGTCAACAAACCTTCGAGAACTAAAACACTTTCCGACAACCGGGCTGCGCCCGCCTGTCAGAAAGTCGTTCACGCGTACCGCGAAATCGCCGCAGTGCCGTCCCGGTCAGCGCTTCTCTCGAAATTCAGACTGGCCTTGTGACCAGAGCGCGCAGGATTCATTCATCCCCGCGTCCCCGGTGACGGTCCGTGATCATCCTCCGCAAATCTTTTACTTCGTCAACGTTTGCGGGAAGGGTTTTTTCACCGTCCCCTTGACGGGCACGGCACATCAGGCTCTGGCCAGACATCAGCAACGGAAGGGCCGAAACGGGCCTCATGTGGGCGTTACGCAGGCGGCCAGTCCTTGCGGCGGAAGACGTATTTGCTGTCGGTGGAGGCGGATTCGTCGAGGCGGTAGCCGTCGCGGTCGAAGGCGAGGAGCTGGTCGGGGCGCTGCGCGTCGATGTCGATGGCGTAGCGGGTCATCAGGCCGCGGGCGCGCATGGCGTTGAAGGAGATGATCTTCCATTTGCCGCCCTCGGGGAGTTGGCGTCGTCACGCCATTCTTCGAAGACGACCTTGATGATGGGATGGTCGAGCTTTTTGGGTCGACGGCGCTGAAGTATTCGTCGGAGGCGAGGTTGATGAGGACGGGGGTGCTGTCCCCGGCCAGGGGTCTCGTTGAGGGTGGCGGTGATGCGCTCGCGCCAGAAGGCGTAGAGATCCTTGCCGGCGGGTTGGGCAGTTTGGTGCCCATTTCGAGGCGGTGGGGCTGCATGCGGTCGAAGGGGCGCAGCACGCCATAGAGGCCGGAGAGGGATGCGCACCAGGCCGTTGGCGCGTTCGGCTTCGGCCCGGGTGAGGGTACGGGCAGCCATACCGTCGTACACGTCACCATCGAAGGCAAACAGGGCGGGACGGCTGTTGGTGTCGTCGAAGGTGTCGGAAAAAGCGCTGGTAGCGGGCGACGTTCTCGCGCGAGAGGGCGGCGCTGATGGACATCAGGCCGGACAGGGCCACTTCGTCGTAGCCGCGCAGGATGTCGACCAGCTGGCGGGTCTGCTCGGGAAACGCGGGCGGCGTGGCGGGGAACCTCGACGGCCGGTGCGGTGTAGTCGAGGGAGCCTTGGCGGGGAAAGGACGATCTTCATGAGCTTCTATTATAGCCATGCTTTATCAATACCAAGATGTCGATATGTATCAACCGCGTGATCGTCCACGGCATGTGCTCGCCCGGCATGGCTGTGATACGCACGATTCGCCCCCACGCAGAACCGTGCAGGCTCCAGACGGCCGGGGGCAAAGCAGAATATGGCACCATCCGTGCCGTGCCCTGTGGCGGTGCAGGCTCCTTCTGCCCGATTCCCTGGCGTGGGTTGTGGACTCATTCGTCCCCACCGGCCTGTGGCCAGTCGTCCCTGCCCTTCTGGTTCCATTCACTGCAGTGGACCATTCCTTCTCCTTCCTGCCTTTCATCCGCCATGCCCCGCCTCATCATCGACACCAACATCTGGCTGGACCTCGTGGTTTTGGAGACCCGCGTGTGCAGGCGCTGCGCGACAGGCTGGAAAGCGGGCACTACCGGGCCATCGGTACGCATGCCATGCGCAGCGAGCTGGCGGTGGTGCTGGCACGGCCGCAGTTCGGACTGAGCGACGTTCAGCAACAGGCGGCCCTGCAGCAGTGGGAGGCGCTGACGGAGAAGGTGGATGTGGCCCCACCCTGCAACCTGAGCTGCCGCGACCCGGATGACCGCAAGTTCCTCGATCTGGCGGTGGCGCGACCGGGTGGACTGGCTGCTGTCGAAGGACCGCGCCCTGCTGGCAGCCCGCAAGTTTGCACTGAAGCGCTTTGACCTGCACATCGGTGCGGTGGAGCAGATGCTGGCAGCGGAAACGCGGGGCCAGCATGAAAAGCATCACCAGCCAGAAACCCCGATCCAGCCAGAAGGCGTACCTCAGCCACAAGCCATGGGCGTGACAGGGGCAAGCGACACCGCCCACGCAGAAACCATGATCAGCCCGGTTCCAGCGCAGTGTCCTCCCTTTCCCCATCCCGATGTCCTCCACCCCTGCTGACGGACTGGCTTCCACGCCGCCCCCGCTGCTGGCACCTGCTCTGTCAGGGTGATCGACAACTTTGGCGATGCCGGCGTGATGTGGCGACTGGCGCGACAACTGCGAAACGAATACGGCTGTACGGTCCGGTTCTTCATCGACCAGCCGGACATCCTGCGAAGCTGGCACCGGCGTGGTTCCAGCCCCCTCTCCCTGCGCCCATCTCCGTGCCCCACATCCGCATCCACACCTGCATCCGGAGCAGAACAGGTGACCCAGCCATCACGGCTTCCGCGACCACTGCAGAGACAGCGGCGATCAACGCCCCCTTGCCCCGATGCCAGCCTTACGATACACCCACTGCACGACAGTCCTGCCCTGATCGAAGGAGCCGACGTGATCGTCTGCGGCTTTCAGGTCCGGCTGCCACCGGCAGCGCGTGCCGCCCTGAAGACGCGAAGCGTCCCGTCCGGTGCCGGTGGCAGCTCAGCCGGCATCAACTCAGCCGGCACCGCCTCACCGGGCACCGCCTCACCGGGCCAGCTCACCCAGCACCAGCTCGCACAGCATCAGCTCACCCGGCACCGCAGGTGGATGCATCGAACCCGGAAATGCACGACGGTAAGGGGTCTGCCCTGCCCCCGCTGCTGTTGCAGCTGGAATACCTGAGCGCCGAGGACTGGGTGGAGGCAGGGTCACGGCCTGCCCAGCCTGCAGCCGGATGGTCTGGTCGAATGCTTCTTCAACCCCGGCTTCACCGCCCGCACCGGTGGCCTGCTGCGCGAGCGGGATCTGCTGGCGCAGCGCGACGCCTTTCTGGCCGATCCCGGGAACCGTCTGCACTGGCTGGCCCGGCATGGCGTGCAGCACGCACCTGACGAGCTGCTGGTCAGCGTGCTCTGCTGTGCCTCGGCCCCCTGCTGCCCCTGCTGAAGGCGTGGCTGACGGATATGACCTCCATCCGATGGCCCTTCCGGAACGAATGGCCCCTGCCGGCAGCTGCATCTGCTGATCCCCAGCGCCAGCACCCAGCCCTGGCTGCAGCCGCTGCATGCGCTGGCCGCTGCCCACCCCGACACATGTGAAGATCACCCCGCTGCCCTTTCCTGCCCCAGCCCGAATTCGACCGCCTGCTCTGGAGCTGCGATCTCAACCTCGTGCGCGGTGAGGATTCCTGGCTGCGCGCGCTCTGGGCCGGCAAACCCTGGCTGTGGCAGGCCTATCCTCAAATCGAAACCACCCATCTGGACAAGCTGGAAGCCTTTCTGCAGCGCTGCACCCGGTGGCTGGGCATCGGGGACAACCCCACGGCAGACTGCCTTCGAACGCTGGCAACAGGCCATGCACGCCTGGAACAGCGCCCCTGAAGCCCTGTTGACCGCCATCCTCCCCTGGCTGCACGACCCGCATGAAGCAACCACTCTGGCACAACGGATATCGGACATCGGTGCCGTGAGGCACCGGATCTGGCAGCCCGGCTGGTTGCCTTTGCACGAAATCACCACATCTGAGCTTCAGTGAGCGTATGAGCCGCGGGGGCGTACCGGACCACAGCGCGTGCCGCAACGGGTCGTCTTCCAGCAGGAACTCCCTGCACCGGAACCACCTTCCGTGCATCGCAGCCCCCAGATTTCTGACCGCCCCCACCCCCACAACCCGCTATAATCACGGATTCAGCTCAAGCCTCAACCCCCGGACACAACACACACCCGCGAAAACCGCCCGGGAACTGCGCGTCGGCAACGTGATCATGATCGGCAACGATCCATAGGGTCGTCATCAAGGCCGAATACAGCAAGTCTGGCCGCAACGCCGCCGTCGTCAAGCTGAAGATGAAGAACCTGCTGACGGGCTCCGGCACCGAAAGCGTCTATCGCGCCGACGACAAATTCGAAATCCAGGTGCTGGAACGGACCGAAGTCACCTACTCGTACTTCTCCGACCCCGCCTACGTCTTCATGGACGCCGAGTACAACCAGTACGAAGTCGATGGCGAGAACATGGGCGACGCCTGAACTATCTCGAAGAGGGCATGCCCTGTGAAGTGGTGATGTACAACGGCCGCGCCATCTCGGTGGAACTGCCCACCAGCCTGGTCCGTGAGGTCGAGTACACCGAGCCCGCCGTGCGTGGCGACACTTCCGGCAAGGTGCTCAAGCCCGCCCGCATCAAACCCACCGGCTTCGAGGTGCAGGTGCCCGCCTTCGTCGAAACCGGTGACAAGATTGAAAATCGACACGCGCAACGGCGAATATCGCAGCCGCGTGAGTGATCGGGCAACCCCGGACAAAAACGCCCCGTCTCGACGGGGCTTTTTTTACCGGTTGCGACTCAGGGTTCAGGTCAGGGTGCCCCTGAAAGCGGGCCTCTGCAAAAGCACCTGCAGCACTTTGCCTCCCCAGGTCCGGGCAATCCAGTGGGCATGATGGTCGCACATGTGATGGATGTGCGTGAATGGCCGTACGTGTGACGGATGTACGTGCGATGGAGGTGCGTGTGATGGACGTTCCAGACGGGCGTCTGGGCGTATCCGGTCAGAAAGACCGCAGGCTGCTCCGTGCCATGCCCACTTCCACGGCAGAGTGGGTGCTGCCCGGCCGCCACCGCCACATCGGTGGGCCCCAGCAGGAAGGAATCGACCGTGGCCCCCTGCCCGCCACGCCGGGCACTGTGACAGTGCAACCCACCGGAGCGCCCCGTTCTGCCGAAGGCATAGCCCAGACCACACTTGCCCAGCACGAACTGGAAACCGGCCACGCCGGCTGCGCAGGCTGTCGACCACCCGCCAGCCCGGGGCGGGTTGACGGTGCTCACTCTCCTTTGGGGAAGCACCCAGCGCCGCCGCGCCCATGGCCGCCCCTGGCGGGGATAGACATGCCGCAGGAGCACGGCGCACCGTGGCCTGCAGGGCCGCCGAAGACAGCGGTTTGACCAGATAGCCGGCACAGCCGGCCATGGCCGAAAGCTGCAGCAGGTCGGAAATGCCGGAGCGGGCACTCAGCACCACCACCGGCACCGTGGACCCCGTGGCCTTGCGGTAACGCCGCAGCATTTCCAGCCCGCAGCCATCGGGCTGCTGCGGATCGACCAGGATGAGATCGTACGCCCGGGTGGCCAGCACGTCGCTGGCCTGCTCGAGGGTGCCCACGCCATCCACATCCAGACCCAGCTGGCGCATGCCAACGGTGACGTGGCTGCGGCTGGAGGACTGGGATCGATGACCAGGGCGCGCAGCTGCACATCGGCAGGGCAGCCGGCTGTCTGCCAGCAGGGTACGCGCCGTCAGCGTGCTGCGATTGAAAGCATGCTGCTGGGCACGGGCCACCAGGATGTCGGCCGAGCGGTTGAGCACGCCCAGCACGTCGTGCGTGAAGGAGAAAACAGCAGGGTCGTCGGCACCGCGCAGGCGATTGGCGCGACGCCCACCCCGATGACCGGCACGGCGCGCGGCAGACTGCGCAGGCGGCGGGCCGTGTCCACCCACCGGGGATGGTGAGATTGACCAGGGGCGATGTCGAACTCGCCACTGGTGCGGGTATCGGCCAGTTCGTAGCGGTGCGGGTTGTGCTGCTCACCTGGAAGATCAGTTCGATCAGCCGCAGGAAACGCTGGCCGAGCCCGAACGCAGCCACCCGGAATACCGGACGGGGCGCTTCGGCAGCAACGGCAGGCGCGGTGCTGGGGGCTCGCTGGCCACGTGAATTGAAGGGCGTTTTCCACATAGGCGCCACTGTAGCCAGAAACTGCGCCGACCGCAAACAATTTTTTTAGAAAACATCGTGAATTCAGTGCGTTAGATGCCAGTCCTAGACAAAACTGTAGCTTTTTGGCAAGAAACCAGGAAGCAAATACACTCAATGGTAAATATGTGTTGAATGACAGGATTTCCGTCAAATCATGATCTATCTGTTCCCGAGGAACCCCCTTCCCGGCAGTTCATGCCGGCGAGACCCCTGCGCCGGGTGCTGCCGGTCGGTCTCAGGATGACCGGAATGACCGGCCGGGCCGGCAGGGAGTCTGGTCCATCGGCATTGCAGCAGCTGGCGGCATGACCGACATGGCGGCGGCAGACGCCATGGCCGGCGAAGATGTCTCCTGCTCCTGTGCATCAGGGGGTTTTCCACAGGGCCCCGCCTGCACAGAAGGGTTCATTTGTCTTTGTGGCATACAAGTATGATGCTGACCAGAACTTCCAGTACATCCGAGACACGCATGACCAGCCCAAAGCCCCCTCATGCCGACCTATGTGCGGCAGCCCGTTGCCTTCACCCGTGGCGAAGGCGCCTTTCTGTTCGATACCACCGGCAGGCGGTATCTGGACTGCCCTGAGCGGCATTGCCGTCAATACGCTCGGTCACGCCCACCCGGATCTGGTCCCTGCCCTGCAGGAGCAGGTGGCGCAGATGATCCATTGCGCCAACCTGTTCGAGTTCCCGCTGCAGGGATCAGGTGGCCGAACGGCTGCTGGCCCATTCGGGCATGACCAGCGCCTTCTTCTGCAACTCCGGGCTCGAGGCCAACGAGGCCATGCTCAAGCTGGCGCGCCTGCACGGTCACGCCCAAGGCATCGATGTGCCGCAGGTGGTGGTGTTCGAGCGCGCCTTCCATGGCCGCTCGCTGGCCACCCTGTCGACCACCGGCAACGCCAAGGTGCAGAAGGGTTCGAGCCGCTGGTGGAGGGCTTCATCCGCCTGCCGTTCAACGACCTGTCTGCCCTGCAGGCGCTGGCCGCCCGCGATGCAGCGGCTCGCGCATCAGCGCCGTGCTGCTCGAACCCGTTCAGGGCGAAGGCGGCATCACGGCCGCCACACCGGAATTTCTGCAGGGGTGTGCGCAGCCTGTGCACGCAGCACGGCTGGCTGATGATGCTCGACGAGATCCAGTGCGGCATCGGCCGCACCAGGGCGCTGGTTTGCCCACCAGTGGGCCGGCATCCGTCCCGGACGTGATGAGCCTGGCCAGGGGCTGGCCTCAGGGCGTGCCGGTGGGCGCCGTGCTGGCCGACGGCCCGGCTGCCGGCCTGTTCACGCCGGGCAGCCACGGCACCACCTTCGGTGGCAATCCGCTGGCCATGCGGGCAGCCCTGACCACGCTGGAAGTGATGGCGCGGGACGGTCTGGTGGCCCATGCCGGCGCGCTGGGCGAGAAAGCTCAAAAGCCAGCCTGACGGCGGCACTGGCCGGCACCCCGGTTTCGTGGAGGTGCGCGGCCGCGGCCTGATGCTGGGCATCGTGCTGGACCGCCCAGCCGGCGCGCTGGTGAAGCAGGCGCTGGATGCCGGGCTGGTCATCAACGTAACGGCCGACGCGGTCGTACGGCTGCTGCCTGCGCTGATCTTCACCGAAGCCGAGGCCGACGAGCTGGTCCAGCGGCTGGTGCCGCTGATCCGGGGCATTCCTGCAGGCGCCAGCCTCATGAGCACAGGGGCTGCACACGCCATGGGACGGCCTCTCCCTTCACAGACACCACTCGCCGTTCCTGTCGATCAGTCCCTGCCTCGCTGACCACTCATCACCCTGTTGATCGGTCCCTGCCCCACCGCCGGCCTTTTCACGGACCATGATCCACGGCCGCCGGCCCGATGAACAGGGGAATCCAGCGTTACCGCTTCAGCGTTTTCCCATCAGACTTTTCCATCGGGCTGCAGCGGGTCCCCACGCGCTGCTGCAGCCACCACCAGCCAGGTCCATCATGAACAAGCCACCCATCAAGCACTTCCTGAAATTCGACGACTTCACCGGCGAGGAAATCGAATACCTGCTCAAGCGGGCCGATTTCATCAAGAAACGCTTCAAGAACTACGAAACCTGGCACCCGCTGCGGGACCGTTCGCTGGTGATGATCTTCGAGAAAAGCCTCCACCCGCACCCGCCTGTCCTTCGAGGCCGGCATGCTGCAGCTGGGGGGCTGCCATCTACATGAACACGCGCGACTCGCAGCTGGGCCGCAGCGAACCGGTAGAAGATGCTGCCAAGGTGATCTCGCGCATGTGCGACATCATCATGATGCGCACCTTCGAGCAGTCGATCATCGAACGCTTTGCGGCCGCCTCGCGGGTGCCGGTGATCAACAGGCTGACCAACGAGTTTCACCCCTGCCAGATCCTGGCCGACATCTTCACCTTCCTCGAACACCGCGGCCCCATTCGCGGCCGGACGGTAGCCTGGGTGGGCGATGCCAACAACATAGAGCTACACGTGGGTGCAGGCCGCCCGGCTGCTGGACTTCCAGGTGCACATTTCCACGCCACCCGGCTATGCGCTGGACATGTCTCGCATCAGCGAGGCCGAACAGAAGCACCTGCGCCATTTCGAAGACCCGCGCGAGGCCTGTCGCGGTGCCGATCTGGTCACCACCGACGTGTGGACCAGCATGGGCTACGAGGGCCGAGAACGAGGCCCAGGCCGCCGCCTTTGCGAACTTCTGCGTCGATGAGCAGATGATGGCCCTGGCCAGCCCCGATGCGGTGTTCATGCACTGTCTGCCGGCGCACCGGGGTGAGGAAGTGACGGCCGGCGTGATCGACGGCCCGCAGTCGGTGGTGTGGGACGAGGCCGAGAACCGCCTGCACGTGCAGAAGGCCCTGCTGGAGTATCTGGTCATCGGCCGCGTGCCGACCTGATGCCCCGTCCCACGTTGCTGCCATGTCGCCGCTGCCTGCCGGCATGCCCGGGGGCGTCGCGGGAACGAATGAGTCCATGGCACGCGCAAAACCACGCGGTGCCATGGGCATCCGGGACGCTGGGTCAGACCTTCTGGCCCAGCTGGCGAACCACCTCGTCGGTGGTCCACAGGTCGTTGGCCACCAGGCGGTAATTGACGAGCGCGGCCAGATAGCCATCGCCCTCCGGCAGTTTCGGGCCGGCGGTGGCGTCCTTCACCACCGTCACCTCGAAGCCCTGCTCGATGAACTCGCGCAGGTGCGACTCGACGCACAGGTTGGCGGCCATGCCCGCCAGCAGGATCTGGTCCACCTTCTGCTTGCGCAGCTGCGGCGTCCATCGTTGCTTTCCGGGCCGAAAAATCTTGTGCGGCGAGGCAATGATGGTCTTGCCATCGAAGATGTAGGGTTTGTATTCGGGCATGAAGTCGGCTCCCGAGCCCTCGAAGCCTTTCATGTCATAGGCGCTGGGTCGCGCAAACATGCCACTGTCGTGCATGAAGTGCTCGCCCGGGCCACCGAATTCCCACTGGTGATCGGTGGGATAGTAGTAGTGTGGCGACACTACCACGGGGATGCCGGCGCCCTTGGCCGCCTTGAAGAGGCGCAGCAGATTTGGCACCGTATTGTTTTTGCTTGACGCTTTTCGCCCGGCGCCCCAGGCGATGCCTTTCGGGCTCAGGAAATCGATCTGGGGATCGATGACCACCAGCGCCACGCGCTCTGGATCGAGCTTCATGCCCTTGCGTGGCATGCCGTAACTGGACGGCTCGGCATACGGATTGGCTGGCGCCGCCCCTTGCCCGCGGCATTTCTGCCAGCAGCTTCGGCATTGCCTGCACCGCCCAGCGCCATGGCGCCCAGCGCGGCAACCGCCGCAACGGCATTTGGCATCATGCCCCAGAAACTGGCGGCGGCCCTGGTCGACGGTGTGATCTTTATGGTTATTGCACATGGTTTCCAAAATGAAGAGGAGAAGGTTTCTGGCCGAATCATCCGCGCAGCATGCTGCAATACCACCTGCCCGGTGCCAGTGACGACATCGTCGCCGAATGCACGCAAGGCCGGTTGACACATCATCCCGTCTTTTTACCCGGATGATGGCCGTGCGATGGACGGTCCACCGCTGGCACCTTTCAGGGCGACCATTCGTCGGCCCGGGGCGTTCCTGCCGTATGCTGCGTCGTGTGCTGACGGGACAAAAGGATCCCGGACAGGGGCGGCCGCCCTGCATCAATCTGTTTCTGTCATCGGCCCACCGGGATGCACCGCGGCGCCCGTGCTGATATCTTTCCCTGGTCGTCACCCCTTCAGCCTTCCGCGCCATGGATGCTCTCAGCCAGCTGTTCACGCACTTTCGCTTTCGCACCGACCTGTTCTTTCTGGGCCGGCTGTGCAATACCAGCACGCATGCCGAATCCGACAAAGGGGTACCTGCACCTGGTCCGCGAAGGGCGATGCCTGTTGCAGATTCCCGACACGCCCCCCATCCGCATCGAGGAACCCACGCTGATCTTCATGTCGGGGCACATGCAGCACACCATGACCCGCTCGACACCGGCGGACTGGATGTGTTTTGCATCAGCTTCGACTTTGGCAGCGGCGTGCGCAATCCGCTTACCCACACCCTGAAGCGTCCGGTACTGCTGCAGCTCAACAGCAACCCCGACCTGCTGGCGGTGGCCAACCGGATTTTCACCGAAACGGCCGAACGGCACTGCGGCTACCAGATGGCCGTGCACCATCTCTCGGCCTATTTCACCATTCAGGCGGTACGCTGCAGCCTGCGGCTGCGGCATCTGGATACCGGCCTGCTGCGCGGGCTGGCCGACCGGCAGATCGGACTGGCGCTGTCGCACATGCATCAGGATCCGGCTGCGCCGTGGCAGCTGGACACCCTGGCCGAACGGGCGCACATGTCCCGCACGCGCTTTGCGCTGCGCTTCAGGAGACGGTGGGCGTATCGCCCATGGATTATCTGGCTACCTGGCGCATCTCGCTGGCCCAGAGCCTGCTGCTTCAGGGTGTTCCGGTGGCGCTGGTAGCGGAACGGACCGGCTACAGCCACAATGCCGCATTGACCCGGGCCTTCACCCGTATCGTCGGCCAGACGCCCACGGCGTGGCTGACCCAACAGCGGGAACAGATGAAGGCCGCGGAGGAAGCCATGGACGCAGAGGCCGCAGAACAGACAATGATTGCAAAACAGGCGACCAGCGCCGAACCGGCAGCGACCGGTTCCGGCGCATGGCTGAACGATCAGGGGGACCGGGATCTGAACCGGCCCCGAGCGACTGATCAGCGGCACAGATGCAGGCGCACGCCAGGCCGGGTATTGATGACGGACGGGTTGCTCTTGACCGTGGTGGAGGCCTCAGGGCACCGGCACGGGCTGATGGCGCGGAATGGCACGGCGCACTGCTTCCAGATTGGGCAGCAGCGCCACGGCACGATAGGGCCCGACAGCAGCAGGGTTGAGCTTGCGCAGCGGCGACGAGGCCGTCGGCACCGGCACCGATCTGCTGGTCGAGCTGACCGAGCAGCTGGCTGGCCAGCAGCGCTTCCAGCACCTGCATCAGCACCTGACGCAGGCAGCGGTGGTGAGCCACGCACTCATCGAACAGCGGCGACTCCGGCGGCGGCTGGAAGCCGTAGCGCGGCATCAGTTCGCGCACTTCCCGGTCGATGGTGGGCTGGTCGGGTTCGAGCAGCGCCAGCACTTCGGAAGCCACCGATTTTTCGACCTGCCCAGTGAGTTCGCTGATCTGCATCAGCACGTCCGGGTAGTTGCGATTGGGAACGCGACGGATGCCGTCCAGAATCAGGAACAGCTCGTCACGACGCATGCGCGGTTTGCCGCGCATGCCAACGTGTCGGCACAGCCGTCGCTGAAAATCCGTGTCGGTCAAAACATCGGTCGTGTTGATGTTTTCGAGCAGCCACAAATGCTCGCGCGCATCGGCAACCACACGGCTCATGGTTTTGACCACCGCAATGTCAGGTCCGCAGGAGACGCTCGGCAGCCGCTTGGGTAATGGTGTATCTCGACATCGAACATGCCTCGTTTCGATCCAGCCCTCATGATCGGCGCTGCGGCCTGCCGGCCAGTGCAGGTTTGATCGCCGGACTGCAAATGCGGATCAGCGGCAAGCGGGGCGTTTGCTTTGTACGACAGAACGTGGCATGCGTGCCGAATGGGGTGTGGGGAGCGCTGCTGTACATGGGGGCGGCACGTGGCTGTTTTGCGGGGTTTTTGGGCGAAACGCTGCGATGGGATTGTGGTGGCGTAGAGACGGAGGTGTTGCGTTTTATACAGGGGCGTGGGGCGGGCCGTGGCTCGATGGAAACAGCCTGCAGGTGAAGCTGCACGGGAGACGGTGTGCTCACGGCACACGGAAGACAGCTTTCGGGCGGGGCGGCAATGTTGGCATCGTGGTCGGTTGAGTCTCCCCATGGAAACCGTGCAACGTCCCTGCTATCGAGTAAAACTGCCCCGTCTTGACGAGGTAACGTCCCTGGAAGGCGCCAATTCCGACGCCATCAATTGGACACGCTGATGATCAACACCGTTCCTGAACGCTGCATCGTCAGAAACAGGCTGCTGGCACGATACCGCAATCCAGAGACAAGCGACGTGGAGCGGGATGCGAGTGCTGCGACTTCGCGGTACGCGTGAACGACTTTTCTGACAGGGCGGGCGAAGCCCGGTTGTCGGAAAAGTGTTTTAACGCTGAAGGTTTGTTGACCACGACGCGGGTCGTGGGCAACAAACCTTCAGTGAAACGTTGACAGCAATCGCATACCGCTCCGCGGCGCGTGCCTAACGAGACGTACCTCAACAAGGGACGCACCACGACAGAGACGTGGCAAAACCGGGACAGTAGCCACAGACGAAAAAGCGCGCCGCAGGAAAGAACCACTTCCATACGGCGCGCTTTCCGGCGACCCATGCGCCAGAGCAGACGGGCAAGCTCCAGCAGCCCGCCCTGCCCCGGTCGTATCAAACCGAACGAGCGGGAGTGATGAGCGCTCAGCTCTCGACCGTCTCGACCTCTTCCTCGCCCTCTTCCGGTTCCGGCGGTAGGGGCTCGAAGGACTCGTGGTATTCGAGCGAGACCTTGTCGTTGCCATCCACATCCACTGTCACGCGCCCGCCGTGCTGCAGACGGCCGAAGACAGCTCGTCGGCCAGCGCCTTGCGGACGGTGTCCTGGATGAGGCGCTGCATCGGGCGGGCACCCATCAGCGGATCGAAACCCTCGCGGGCCAGATACTGGCGGAAGGCATCGGTGAAGACGACCTCCACACGCTTCTCGTGCAGGGGTCTCTTCGAGCTGCATCAGGAACTTTGTCCACCACGCGCAGAATGATGTTCTCGTCCAGCGGGTCGGAAGTTGATGATGGCATCCAGACGGTTGCGGAACTCGGGCGAGAACAGGCGCTTGATCTCAGCCATCTCGTCACCCGCCTGACGCGAATCGGCAAAAGCCGATGGAACGGCGCTGCAGGTCGGCCGCCCCCGCGTTGGTGGTCATGATCAGCACCACGTTGCGGAAGTCTGCCTTGCGGCCGTTGTTGTCGGTGAGGGTACCGTGGTCCATCACCTGCAGCAGGATGTTGAAGATGTCCGGATGGGCCTTCTCGATCTCGTCGAGCAGCAGCACGGCATGCGGCTTCTTGGTGATGGCGTCGGTGAGCAGGCCGCCCTGGTCGAAACCGACGTATCCCGGGGGCGCCCCGATGAGGCGCGAGACGGCATGGCGCTCCATGTACTCGGACATGTCGAAGCGCACCAGCTCGATGCCCAGCGTGAACGCCAGCTGGCGGGCCACTTCGGTCTTGCCGACGCCGGTCGGGCCAGAGAACAGGAAGGAACCGATGGGCTTCTCGGGGCGGGCCAGACCGGAGCGGGCCATCTTGATGGCGGCCGCCAGTGCCTCGATGGACGAGTCCTGCCCGAACACGACGTTCTTGAGGTCGCGCTCGAGGTACTGCAGCTTGCTGCGGTCGTCGCTGCTGACCGAGGTGGGCGGAATACGGGCGATTTTTCGAGATGATGGCCTCGATGTCGACCTTGCCGATGACGGTCTTGGCTTCTGCCCTGGGCCTGATGCGCTGCGCGGCTCCGGCCTCGTCGATGACATCGATGGCCTTGTCGGGCAGGTGGCGGTCGGTGATGTGCTCGGCCGACAGTTCGGCCGCCGCCGTGAGCGCCGCCCCGGTGTAGCGGATGCCGTGGTGTTCCTCGAAGTAGCTCTTCAGGCCACGCAGGATCTGTACGGTCTGCTCGACGGTCGGTTCGTTGACATCGATTTTCTGGAAGCGGCGCGACAGCGCGTGGTCCTTCTCGAAAATGCCCCGGTACTCGGTGAAGGTGGTGGCGCCGATGCACTTCAGCTCGCCGGAGGAGAGCGCCGGCTTGGAGCAGGTTGGAGGCATCCATCGTGCCGCCAGAGGCCGAACCTGCCCCGATGAGGGTGTGGATTTCGTCGATGAACAGGATGGCGTGACGGTCGGCCCGCAGCTGCTTGAGCACCGTCTTGAGGCGCTGCTCGAAATCACCGCGATACTTGGTACCGGCCAGCAGCGAACCCATGTCCAGCGAGTAGACGGTGGCTTCCTTCCAGCACCTCCGGGGCATCGCCCTGGACGATGCGCCAGGCCAGGCCCTCGGCGATGGCCGTCTTGCCCACGCCAGCCTCGCCGACCAGCAGCGGATTGTTCTTGCGACGGCGCACCAGCACCTGGATGACGCGCTCAAGCTCGCTCTCGCGGCCGATGAGCGGGTCGATCCTGCCTTCCTTCGCCGCCACGTTGAGATTGTGGGTGTACTGCTCCAGCGCCCCTGCGGGTTGGCGTTGGGATCCTGCTCGGCTTCGACCGTGGCCTCCTGGGGGCTCGTCGCCCTTCTGGGGCTGGGCCTTGGAGATGCCGTGCGAGATGTAGTTGACCACGTCCAGCCGGGTGATGCCCTGCTGGTGCAGGGTAATGAGACGGCGTGCGAGTCCTTCTCGCCGAAGATGGCAACCAGCACGTTGGCGCCCGTGACCTCCTTCTTGCCGTTGGAGGTGGACTGCACGTGCATGATGGCGCGCTGGATGACGCGCTGGAAGCCCAGCGTGGGCTGGGTGTCGATTTCTTCGGTGCCGGGGACGACCGGGGTGTTTTCCTTGATGAAGCCCGTCAGGCTCTTGCGCAGCTCGTCGATGTTGGCGGCGCAGGCGCGCAGCACCTCGGCTGCCGACGGGTTGTCGAGCAGCGCAAGCAGCGAGGTGCTCCACCGTGATGAACTCGTGACGCTGCTGTCTGGCCTCGACAAAGGCCATGTGCAGGCTGACTTCCAGTTCCTGGGCGATCATGCTTCCTCCATCACGCACTGAAGCGGATGCTGATGCTGGCGGGCAAATGCACTCACCTGCTCCACCTTGGTCAACGCGATATCCCGCGGGAACAGCCCGCAGACGCCCCGGCCCTCATGGTGGACCTGCAGCATGACCTCGGTGGCCTTCTCCAGGCCCATGGCGAAGAATTTTCTGCAGGACTTCGACCACGAAGTCCATCGGCGTGAAAGTCGTCGTTCAACATGAGAACCTTGTACATGGGGGGCGGCTTCAGGGGCTGCCTCGACCCGTTCAAGGACGACCGAGGGATCATTGGATAGTGTCATCCGACCGATTCTAGCGGGTGATCCGGACCAATCAAGCCACCCGGCGACATCCGGCAGCCGGCATCGTGCGTTCCACCACAATGGGCGGGATTCACGGCCGGTACGGGAAAAGACGGGAGGAGGAAGGTCTGGACACGGTAAGAAAAAAACGATGTCATGCCGGCCGGCCACGGCCTGCAGGGCAGAAGCCGGCGCCCGGGTGTGCCAGCCCCTGCCCCGCGAAGACCGGCGCCAGCATGCGCGGAAACGGGCCATGACATCCCTGGATGCCGAATGGCACCGCCGAGGCGGTACCGCCGGCAACCGGCTGATGTTCCAAGTATGTGTCCAACGGCAGGCAATTCAAGTGGGTGTCATTCAACCCGTTATTGTGACGCATTTCTGTTCCAGATGTGAGGGAGCCTCCCGCTCTGGAAGGAGAGCGACGGGCCGACGAAAGGCATGCAATGACCCAGCTGAACCGGCGGCAACAGGGAGGCCGAACCGGCCGACGGTCAGGAGCCGATGGGGGCACACCAGAATCTGGCGCGTGTCATGGATTCATTTGCCCCCGCGCCCCTCCGGGCATACAGGACGGAAGCGGCAGGGGCCGCAGAATCCCCGATGGCTTCAGGACACTGCCGACAGATTCATGCGCGTCAGGGCCGGACTGGCTCCGGCACTGGCGCGCACCAGCCCCCACCAACCCGACACCAACCCGACACCAGCCCCGACACCAACTCCGCGCCTGCCCCGACATCCCACACCCGTGCACCTGCCCTGCACCGGCTGCGTGCCCTGGGCGTGCTGCCAGACATTTATAAATGCCGCTCTACGCTTCCATGACCCGTCGCCGGGCGGCATGGCATGAGCTTGCTCGACAGGACAGCGTCGGTAAACCGACACTACGGCAAGAAAAACCACACGCTTTTCTGGTAATTGATCAACCGGTCAGTAACCGGGGGCGTCAAGAGGGTGGAACAACCCCAGAAATGTAAATTTTCTCATTCAAAACAGATAGTTTGAGAGGGGCAGCAGAGGAAGACTGCAAGGTTCTGACACGCCTTGAGACCGAAACACAATTACCGTTTCACACCTCGTGATGACCGTTCGCACAATAAAACTGACTATCTCCTCGCTATCCCAAAGAATAGCAACCGATGTCTTCAGGGGTAAATCAAGGCCCGCGCCCGAATACCTCAACCTAGTCTCAACGCATGGCCTTTCAAGCAGGAAAAATTCATAGTATGGCAACAGGGTACGGTCAAGTGGTTCAACGACGCCAAAGGTTTCGGCTTCATTACCCCCGGATGAAGGCGGCGAAGATCTGTTCGCTCACTTCAGCTCTGTGCAGACCCAGGGTTTCAAAAACCCTGAAGAAGGCCAGAAAAGTCTCGTTCGACGTGGTTCAGGGCCCCAAAAGGCAAACAGGCCTCCAACATCCGTCCGGAAGCCTGATCACCAGGCTTTTCAGACAGCGCGTCTGAATGCAGCCGGTTGCGAAAGTGACCGGCTTTTTAGTGCCCGTACCGGGCCGGGTCCATGACACGCGTCAGCATCGACTTCAGATGCAACATGCCATCCCCAACATGCCATCCCCATATGGGATGTTGCCATGGTCCGAGTACGGCCGGGTTCAGTGCTGGTGATGGCTGTGGCCGTGGGCGCTGTGGTCCATGCCCGCTGCGGGGCGGCCGTCTGCTGGACGCTGACCTGGATGACCCGCTCACCTGCGTGACGGAACATGAGGGTCAGGGGAAACTGGTCACCCGCCTTCAGCGGCCTGTTCACGCCCATCACCATCAGGTGATAGCCGCCCCCTTGTTGAGGTTGACGCTGCCTCCGGCCGGGATGTCGATGCCGCCAACCTGGCGCATGCGCATCAGCTCGCCTTCCATTTTTCATCTCGTGCAGCTCGGTACTGCGGGCAATATCGGTGCGCGCGGAAACGAGCTGGTCCGGCTGGTTGCCGGTGTTGTCGAGCCGGCTGATGTAGATGGCGATGTTGGGCACGCCCGGACGGGGCGCCACGGTGTAGGCGCCGTCTACCACGACACCCTGTGCAGCAGCTGCGGCATGTGGATGCGATGCGCCATTGCCATGGTGCCCGGCTGCGGTGTGCTGATGTGCCGTTTCGCCCTGTCCTGCTGCGGCATGCTGATGCGTTGCCTCACCCTGCCCTGCCGCAACGAGCTGATGCGTTGCCGCACGCTGCCCGGCGGCGGCGTGCCGATGCGTCATGTGGGCATCATGATTCTCCCCGCCCCCGGTGCCCGCCTGGACCGGCAGCGCGAAAGACAGGCCGGTCAGCAGGCCTGCGGCCAGCAGCTGTCTGGCGCAGCGCCGGGCAGTATCCATGGATGCCGAATGGAACGAGGGAGTGGTACGCATGCTGTTCAGTCTCCGAAAGAAAAGGCCGGGATATTGAAACGAACGCGTTTGAAACAGACGATATTCAGGCCCCATGACGCGGGAACCCGGCAGCCACGGCCGCAGCGTCAGGCCACATTCGCGAACACGGCCCCCGGCAGCGGCCGATGTCCGCGCCCGTTTGTGGTCAGCCGGCGGTACCGAGCCAGGGACGAACGAAGGCGGTGCTTTCGGGGCGCTGCTTCCCTTCGGCATGGGCCTCCGGGGTACCGGCATAGACGAAGCCCAGCAGGTGCTCGTCCTGGGCAAAGCCAGGGCATCACGCACCTTCGGGTCGAAGGCGTTGGGCCCGGTGGCTCAGAACCCGCCGTATCCGAGCAGGTACAGGCCGTTGAGGATATTCATGACGGCGGCACCGGCAGACAACCACTGTTCGATGGCGGGCACCTTTTTCGGACTCGGTGAGGCGCACGGCCGGCACGATGGTGAGTGGTGCAGCGGTGGCCTTCTTGCGAAAAGCGCTCGGGGTCTTCATGTCCGCGCGCCCGCGCAGCCTCCACCAGCACCTCGGCAAAGGCGTGGCGAGCATTGCCCTGGATGGTGACGAAACGCCAGGGCTTCAGGCCACCGTGGTCGGGCGCGCACGGCCAGGTCGAACAGGCTGCCCAGCTCGCACGCCGACGGGGCCGGCTCCATGAGCGGCCAGGCGGAGAAACGGCCCAGCAGGGCCTCGACCGCGGGGGCGCCGATGTCGTTGAGATCGATACTGTCGTCCATCGGTGTTCAGGCGCGACCGCGGGGGGCCGATGCGTTCTTCTGGCAGGTGGAGCAGACACCGTAGAGGGCCAGACGGCGCTCGGACGGCTCGTAGCCATGGGCCTCGGCCACCTCGTACTGCACCTTCTCGATGACCGGGCTGGTGAACTCGTCCACACGGCCACAGCTCACACAGATGAGGTGGTCGTGATGGTCGCCCTCGTTCATTTCGAACACGGCCTTGCCGCCATCGAAGACGTTGCGGCTCAGCAGGCCGGCTGCCTCCAGTTGCGAGAGCACACGGTAGACGGTGGCCAGGCCCACGTCGTGGCCCTGCTCCAGCAGACGGCGGAAGACGTCTTCGGCCGAGGTGGCGCTCTTCGCTGCCACGGATGATTTCAAGTACCTTGATGCGCGGCAGCGTGGCCTTCAGACCGACACTGCGCAATTCCTGATCCTGCGTGCTCATTGACCTTCCTGAGAGAAATGGATTCGTGATGACGGCGGCGTGGGCACAGAACGCCACCCGACATGCACGACTACCGCATTATGACCCATTGTGATCTGCTGCGTGTTGTGGAATGGTGTCTGGATTCTACGGGGCGTTGCGCGGGTGCACGGTGGCGCGTCAGTCACCCGACACCGTCTGTCCGTCAGACAGCGCCACGGCCTCCCGGTCGGCACCTGCCGCGGCAGGCGCCTGCGCCGGTTCGCCGGACAGGGGCCGTCTCGTCCCGCTGGTGGATGCGGATGATCCGCAACGCATCGGGTTCCGCCACCAGGACACACGGCTTGTTGTGGCGCCGGCGGTGATCCTGCACCCGCCAGTAGGCCTGGTGACTGAGGGCAGCCTGTCTGACATATCACCAGATCGGCCTCGACCAGCCGTTCTTCAAGGTCTGGGGGTCGATGAAGTCATCTTCGGCCTGCGATGAGTCTGCATCATGCGCAGCATCCGTGGGGGACAACGCGCCTTCGGGGCGGGCGGTTGACAGGGGCTGCCTGGGCGGACGGTGCTCCCTGTGCCGGAGACAGTACCCGGGCCGACAGTGCCGCCTGCCGGCCGGCTGGCTGCACTGCTTCCTGCAGGCCAGACGATGCACCGGACGTATCGCCCTCCTCTTCGGCCGGATGGCCGGCAGGCCCCTCGCTCCCTCTTTCCGGCGACCGGGCAGCAGGGGCTTCCTACCGATACCCCGGGCGACTGCCCGCTGGCTGCACCGGCGGCATCGCCCCCAGACCCCTGCGTGCCCTGCGGCGCACCGAAAGACCGCCACATGGCTGCCTGCCGGGTTGCGCAGCGACCGCAGCAGCGTCTGCAGGCGCTGCATCAGGGCCTCGATCCGCCCGACCATCTGCGGACGGCCCGGCGGCAGGGCTTCTCCCTGGGCCGAGGTGCCGCCTGCTGCGTCCAGGCCATGGCGACATCACGGGCCGCCAGCTGGGCACGCAGCTGCAGCACTTCTTCCTCCAGGACCTGGTTGCGTGCATGCAGCCGCTGCAGGCTGGCGGTGCAGCGACGCTGTGCCGCGCCATAGGCCAGTCTCAGGGCTTTCAGCTCGGCCAGGGCGCCTTCAAGGCTGCGCTCGGTTGCGTGGTTCAAGGTTCTGGCTCCGGCGGGATGAGGGACGATTGATTTTACTTCTCATTTCTGGATGTGCCAGCCCCTGGTGTCATGCCCGTGTTTTTCCCTGTGGTTCCGGCATGGATCAGCGGAGGCTGTGTCGTGACATGACAGAAATGCGGGCTGGAACCGCCCCTGTTCCACACACCGGGAAACGCCCTCCCACGCCAGAATGCCCGACAGTACCCGACTGAAGGATTGCGCATGAAAACCATTGCCCTGACCATGATCGTCAAGAACGAGGCCCGCAGCATTGCCCGCTGCCTCGACAGTGTCGCCCCCTGGGTGGACCGGATGATCGTGCTGGACACGGGGTCGACCGACGACACGATGGCCATTGCACGGGCTCATGGTGCCGGGTGTACGAGCGCCGCTGGACCAACGATTTTGCCGCCGCCCGCAATGCAGCGCTGGCAAAGTCGGACGCCGACTGGAACCTGGTGCTGGACGCGGATGAATGGCTGACCTCAGGGCGGGGAATACCTGCAGGGGCTGAAGCAGGACGGGCGGCGGGTCATTCACAACATCCGGGCTCGACAGCGATCTGGGCCGTGGACGAGCACGCTGATCTCCAGCCACCGGATCTCCCCGTATCCTGCCCAAGGGTGTGCGCTACAAGGGCCGGATCCACGAACAGCCCGGCCCACAGTCTGCCGACGGTGGACGCCGACGTGTCCGTGCGGCACGATGGCTACATGCAGGAACAGCTCGACAGCAAGAAGGCCGCAAACCTCGACCCTACTGCTGCGGGAGCTGGCTGAGCCCCGACGACCCGTATGTCAACTTCCAGATCGGCAAAGCAGTACGATATCCAGCATGCAGCCTGCCGAGGCGATTCCCTACTACCAGAAGGCGCACCAGGCCTCGTCCATCGCGCACCGTGTGGCATCACGACATGGCCGTACGGATGATCGAATGCCTGCGCCAGACCGGCCGGCTGGAAGAGGCCATGCTGTTTGCCTCGGACGAGATGCGCTACTTCGAGGATTCGTCGGACTTTCTACTTTCGTGGTGGGCTGCCTGCTGCTGGATCAGATGCAGAAACATCCGGAGCAGGGCGAGTCACTGCTGCCGATGATCGAGGAAAGCTGGCTGAAGGCGCTGCAGATCGGCGAGCGTCCCGGATCTTGCCGGCAACGTCAGCGGCCGCGGCAGCTTCATGGCAGCCCGGGCAACTGTGGGCCCTGTTCGATGCCCGCAAGGAAATGGAGAAAGCCAGCGCACTACAAGGGCCTGCAGGCCGACATGTACGCAAAAGTACCGCGAGGCAGCCGACCGGGGGCTGGTATCGGCGGCCGCGCTCGAGACGCGATGGCAGAAGTCTGAACGAGCCGGGGGTCCTGCGCGGGGACGGACGGGGCCATGGGTCATGCCCGCCCAGTCCGGTTCGATTGCGGCACGCTCGGTCCGGGTCGATCATGTCCAGCGCCAGCAGGGCGCGATGGACGCCATCCTCGGCCTGGGCGGGGGCCACATAGTCGGCATACTGCTTCACGTGCGGGTGGCCATTGGCCATGGCCACGGCATAGCCGGCCTCGGACAGCATCTCGATATCGTTGAGTGAATCGCCGAAGACCATCACGTTGTCGAGGGTCAGCCCCAGCGAGGCGATCACGTCCCTGATGCCACGTACCTTGGAGCCGGCCGTCATCAGCAGGTCGACGGCATCTTCGTGCCAGCGCACCGTCTTGAAACGGCCGTTGTCGAGAATGCCGGAGGCGTCGATGCCGGGCTGCTGGCTTTCGTCGTAGCCGATGATCATCTGATAGACCGGATCGCCCTCGACATGGAGCTGGTCGAGCGGGTAGTCGCGGGTGATCGGCGACAGGGCCGCCTCGAAATCGTGCGTCATGCTGACGATGGACATGCGCTGGCGCTCGGAATGAACCACCGGCATGCCCCCGCGCCAGAAAGTAGCCGGTGATGCGTGCCCAGATCCTGCGGTGCAAAGGGATAGTCGGACAGCACGCTGCTGCCGCGCAGGTTGAGCTGGCCATTGATGGTGACGAAGTATTCCAGCCCCAGCCGGCCGATGACCTCCTCCAGCGGCCGGGGAAAGACATACCGTGCCCGGCCGGAGGCGATGGCGGGGAATCACGCCCACGCCGCTGCAGGCCGGCAAAGGCCTTTTCGATGCCGGGCGAGAGCTGGCCGGTGGCCTTGCTGTAGATGGTGTCGTCGATGTCGAAGAACGCGATCCTGATGCGGTCTTTCAGGGGCCTGGGTCATGGTGTGGGATCTCATGTGCCGCTGGGGGCACGTACGGTCGGTGAGAGTGAGAAAAAAGGCCGGCTGATGCGGTCGGGGCCGGCGTGACTGCCTCCATCCGGCGTTGCAGCATCACCCAGGGGTAGCGGCGTCATCCGGGAAGCGGAATCTGTCCGGCAGGGCGATATCCATCCAGCAGGGCAGCGTCCGTCCGGCGTGACAGTGTCCGGGATGGTGGGCAGGCAGCCGTCAGCGCCGGTCGCTGATGGGACGGCGACGGCGCGCACGGGACGCCCTTGCCTTCATCGGCGCCTCCCGCCGCCGGCGCCTGCGAGCCGCCATGTACGCCCGCCTGGGCGGCAGCCAGCAGGCGGGCCACACGGCGGGCACGCCAGTTGTGAAAGCCCAGGGCAATGCCAATGGCGGCAAAGCCCCACCAGCAGGCCCAGGACGATGGCCAGGGGCGCGGCCCTCTTCGGTCATGTGATGCTCAGCAGGTCGATGAACTGCTGCCTATTCTAGAACGTGTCGTGCACTCGCTCGTCTGCCCTCCCTGAAAGCATGACCCGTCTTCCACAGAACACTCACCCCCGACGAAGCACATCTGCCCCCTGAAGGCATGACTCCCATCGCCAGAATTCAGGCTTATCGATATCATTCGTATCCGTTCAAATTTTGCCACACTTCCCTGACATGCCCTTTTCGTCTCGCGGCCCATCTGCCGCTGGTTTCCCACATCGTGGCCGCCGTGCTGGGCGGCTATGCACTAGCCGCCCTCACCTCGGTGGCCACACTGGCCCCTGCCAATGGGCGGGGCGAGGCAGTGCTGACGGGCATGATGCTGAGTTTCATCGTGTACGCGACAGCGGTGATCTGGGTCTTTGCGGCGTCTTCGGCGCTGCGCGCCTGGGCCGGACTGCTCGTGGTGAGCGCCCCCTGCTGCTGGTGGACATGGGCATCTGGCGGGCCGCCGGTGCCTGAGCGGACAGAGCTGGTCATGAAGGATTCCATCCCCGCATCCGCGCGACCGCCTGCGGAAGCGCCACCCGCAAAGCAGGCTCCCGCCGGCAAAACGCCCGTGGACGCAGCCTGCGCCAGTGCATGTCGGACCTGCACATCTGGGCCGGCCTGCTGCTGGGCTGGCTGCTGTATCGCTGTTCCTGACCGGCAGCGTCAGCTACTTCCGCGACGAGATTTCCGCCTGGATGCGTCCGGATGTGCCCGCGCAGGAAGCGCCGGCCGATCCGGTGCAAGTGACCGGCCGGATGATCGGCTGGCTGGCGGAACGGGCGCCACAGGCCCCCAGTGGGGCATCAGCCTGCCCTCGGCGCGCTCGCCGGGCGTGAACCTGTTCTGGCTGGGTGATGGCCCCCGGCGCTTCATGGAGCGGCGGCTGGATCCGCGCACCGGCGAACCGCTCTCGCGGCGCGAGGCGCTGGGTGGCGAGTTCTTCTACCGCTTCCACTTCAACCTGCACTACATGTCGCCCATCACGGGGCGCTGGATCGTGGGCGTGGCGGCCATGTTCATGCTGGTGGCGATCATCAGCGGCATCATCACGCACAAGAAGATCTTTGCCGAGTTCTTCACCTTCCGCTGGGGCAGGGGCAGCGCTCCTGGCTGGATGCGCACAACGGACTGGCCGTGCTGGGCCTGCCCTTTCACCTGATGATCACCTGGTCCGGACTGGTGACGCTGATGATGCTCTACATGCCCTGGGGCGCACTGACGGCCTTCCCGACGCGCGCGGACCAGATGCGGCAGCAGCAGGTGATCACCGGCTTTCGCCTGCCGGCCCCACGTTCCGGACATGCCGTCCCTCTGGGGGACGTGCCGGCCATGGTGGCGCAGGCACGCGACCGCTGGGGGCGCAGGGGCGTCGGCCGGGTGTATGTGAACAACCCGGGCGAGGCACAGGCCCGGGTGATCGTCCTGCGCAGCATCGAGGGTCAAGTGTCGGTGAGCCCGCAGTACCTGGTGTTCGACGGCACCAGCGGCCGGCTGCTCGAGCAGCACGACACCGCCCGGCCCGCCGCGGAAACGCGGGGGGGCTGATCGCCCTGCACGAGGGGCGCTTTGCCCACCTGCAGCTGCGCTGGCTGTACTTTCTGCTGGGGCTGGCCGGTACCGGCATGGTGGGCAGCGGACTGGTGCTGTGGACGGTCAAGCGTCGGGTGAAGCTGCCCGATCCGGACCGCCCGTACTTTGGCTTCCGGCTGGTGGAGCGGCTCAACATCGCCACCATCGCCGGGCTGCCGCTGGCGATGACGGCCTTTCTGTGGGGCAACCGGCTGCTGCCGGCTGATGCGGGCCAGAGGCAGCAGCGGAGATGCCACCCTGGCAGAGGGCACCGTCCACGGGCTGGACCGTCTGGTGGCGGCCATCGGCGGACGCGCCGAGGCGGAGATTGCGGTGTTCTTTGGCGTCTGGGCGCTGGCGGCGCTGTATGCCTGCCTGCGACCGGCCCGGCGGGCATGGATCGAACTGCTGGCAGGCTGTGCCGGGCTGCTGGCACTGACCCCCGTGCTGAACGCGCTCACCTCCACGCGGGGACTGCTGCCCAGTCTGCGGCAGGGGGACTGGACCTTCGTGACGATGGATATGGGCCTGCTGGCACTGGCCCTCCTGATGGGCAGCCTGGCCTGGCGAACGGCCCGGTTCCGGCCGAAGACCAAACCGGCCAGAAAAGCGCCGGCGGCTGCCCGGGCAACGACCCGCAGGGAAGCTGCCTCCGTCACCACGGCAGGGGCCGGCAAAAAGGCAGAGACAGACAGCAGGCCCGCCCCCTCCTCCGCGGCAAAAAGCTGGCACGGGAACGGCGGTCGCCGGCACCGGACCGAGGCCACCACCACACGCCTGCACGCCGGCCGGAGCACCAGAGTCATGACCCTGTCCACCCGCCCTCGCCCACCTGCTGCTGCTAGCGCTGACGCTGCCGGCATTCGTGGCCCTGATGCTGGCCATGGAGCGGCACCAGGAAGACCTGCTGGGGCATTCCCTGTCCGCGGTCGCCACCCGGTGGCTGCGTCTGGCGGGCTGGGGGCTGCTGGCGCTCGCCCTGGTGCCGGCCATCCGGCTGCAGGGGCTGGCGCTGGGGCTGGTGAGCTGGGTGGGGCATCTGACCCTGGCTGCCTGGGGCGTCTATCTGGCGCTGGTTGTCGTCGAGCGGCGTCGCGCATTGGCGAAGGAGCGCCAAAAAAAGCGGCAAAAATAGCCTGTTTGGCCCGTTCTGGCCTTTTCTGTCTGGCTTCTTCTGTCTGGCCCGTTCAATCCGTCATTGCCCGTCGTCATGTCGTCCCGTCTTTCCCGCCACCTCGTGACCAGCCTGCAGCAGGGTGGTCGGCACCCAGCACGTACTCACCGACCCTGCACGCACCGAACCCTTCCGCACCGGCTACCGTTTCGGCGGTGGCAAGGCGCTGGCGGTGGTGCAGCCGGGCACACTGCTCGAATACTGGCGGGTACTGCAGGGTCTGTGTGGCAGGCGATGCCATCATCATCAGCCAGGCCGCCAACACGGGGGCTGACCGGCGGTTCCACCCCAGCGGAGACGATTACGAACGCGACATCGTCATCATCAACACCCTGCGCATGGACGGCATCCAGCTGCTCAACCGGGCGGAACAGGTGGTCTGTCTGCCCGGCTCCACGCTGAACGCACTGGAAGTGCTGCTGAAGAAAGCACGGACGCGAGCCACATTCGGTGATCGGCTCGTCCTGCATCGGTGCTTCGGTGATCGGGGGCATCTGCAACAACTCGGGCGGCGCACTGGTGCAGCGGGGCCCAGCCTACACGGAGATGGCGCTGTACGCACAGCTCGATGCCAGCGGCGAGCTGCAGCTGGTCAATCACCTGGGCATTGCGCTGGGCGACACGCCGGAAGAAATCCTGACCAATCTGCAGGAAGGCCGCTACACCCCGCGCGATGTGCTGCTGGGCTGCGGCAAGGGGCATGATCACGCCTACTGTCATCACGTGCGGCAGGGTGGATGCCGACACCCCGGCCCGCTTCAATGCCGATCCGGCCCGTCACTACGAAGCCTCGGGCAGCGCCGGCCGGCTGGGCGTGTTTGCCGTGCGGCTCGACACCTTCCCGCTGGAAAAAGCAGACGGCGGTGTTCTACATCGGCACCAACGACACGCACGTCCTGAACGACCTGCGCCGCCACATGCTGGCACATTTCCAGTCACTACCCATTTCCGGCGAATACATTCATCGCGACGCCTTCGATATTGCTGCTGTTTATGGCAAGGACACCTTCTGGGTGATCAAAAAGCTGGGCACACACCGGCTGCCGGCGCTGTTTGCCTTCAAGGCACGGGTGGACCGGCTGGCGAAAAAACTGCCCTTCCTGCCCGCACACTTTGCCGACAAGGCGCTGCAGGTCTTTGCCCGGCTGCTGCCACGGCACCTGCCGCAGCGGCTGCGCGACTGGCGCGACCGGTACGAGCATCACCTGATCCTGAAGATGGGTGGCGAGGGCGTGGAAGAGGCGCGGCAGTATCTGACGGCGTATTTCGGTACGGCACCGGGCACTGCGGGTACAGGTACAGGTACAGGTACAGGTGCGGCTGCGGGTACGGGTGCGCATCATGCTGCAGAACACGAGGCACCCGTCAGTGACCCACCGAAACACCACACGGAAGCACACGATGCTGCGGGCGTCTCTCCGCCTGTCAGGAACATGACACCGCCACCTGCCGGGCGTGGTGGCTGGTTCGAATGCAATGCCACCGAGACGCAGGCCGCCATGCTGCACCGCTTTGCGGTGGCCTCGGCGGCCGTACGCTACCGGGCCGTGCACGACGACACGGTGGAAGAGATTCTGGCGCTGGACGTGGCACTGCGCCGCAACGATCCGGACTGGTTCGAGCAGCTGCCGGCAAGCATCGACAGCCGCATCAGCCACAAGCTGTACTACGGCCACTTCATGTGCCATGTGTTCCATCAGGACTACATCGTCAGGAAGGGCAATGACTGGATGGCACTGGAAGCCGACATGCTGAAGCTGCTGGACGACCGCGGGCGCCCAGTACCCGGCCGAGGCACAACGTAGGGGCACCTCTACCACGCCAAACCCTCGCTGCAGCGCTTCTACCGGCAGCTGGACCCGACCAACAGCTTCAACCCGGGCATCGGGCACACGTCGAAGAAGAAGCACTGGGCGTAACGGAACAGCATGGACTGCCTACCATCGACCATCAGCGCGAAAGGCGCCTGACACGTGCCATGGACTCAGGGGCGTGTCATGGACTCAGTCGTCCCGCGGGGACGAAAAACCCCTGATACGCGCCAAATGCGCCGTTTTCGAGGAAGCGTTCGGTCAGCGACAGCAGCATGCCCAGCACCAGCGCCACACTGCCGCCCAGCAGCGTGGCCTCGATGCGGTGCTCGGTGGCCGCCAGCGGATCGCCATGGCCAATGGCCTGCATGAAGATGATGGTGGCCGACATCAGGCAGGGTGAACAGGCCATAGTGCGCCTTCTGCGTGGAAAAGGCGGCCGACGCCGCCAGGGCCGTGAACACCACCAGCCAGCCAGTGGCATCGTGCGCCCAGCCGATGATGAACATGGTGGCCACACAGCCCACCAGCGTGCCGGTCAGCCGGCGCAGGTAGCGTGTGCGGGTATCGTGCAGGCCCGGACGCAGCACCATCAGCGCCGCAATGGAGGCCCAGTGAGTCGTTGTGCAGCGACACGCCCCGGGCCAGCGCCAGCGACAGCACCACCGCCGCGGCTGCCGTCGGTGCGTAGCGGCGCAGCTGCGCCTGTTGCTGGAACACCTGCAGCGGTGGCGAAGGCAGCGCGGCCGCAAAAGGCCGGCCACAGGAGCGCGGTCAGCAGTGTGAAGATGATCTGCGCACCGCCTCCGGTTACCACCAGCACGGCCCGTTCCAGCCCCACGTCGAAGCTGCCCGGGAAAATAGCTGGCCACCAGAAAGGCACAGACCACCTGCAGGGTCCACCCACCACCAGTCGCCATTCCAGGCGCTGAGCGCCGCGCAGCAGGCGGTGAGAATCCCGGCCAGCGCAAACAGGGGCCCAGGCCTCTTCGGCCGCTACCGACCCCAGCACCGTGGCCGACGCCATGCCCAGACAGGTGACGATCATCGGCCACCAGCGCCGGCCGGGCAGCGCATGGGCCGCACCGAAGGCAATGGTGAAGGCCGAGGCCGTGGTGACCACCGCCACGTGTGGGCTCCCAGCTCAGGCTCAGCGCCAGCACGGCCAGCAGGGCCGGCCCGCCCAGCAGGGCCTGCTGCCAGTAGACGGTGCCGATCCAGGTCTTTAGGGAGGGAGATTCATGAGACGCACTGAAACACCCGTGCAGTGCTCAGCCATGCACCGGGAGCGTTTTTCGTTCGTGGGACAATGGACCGGTATTGTCAACGACCAAAAGGAGAAAGCGCCATGCCCGGCAGCGCCCCAACCCCAGCATCCTCTCCCACGTCTCCCTGGGCACCAACCAGTTCGAGAAGGCCGTTGCCTTTCTATGACCAGGTGCTGGGCGCGCTCGGTATCCAGCGCTTTCTGGACCTGAGCGCCGAGGTGCCGGCCGTGGCCTTCGGGCGGGCCCTATCCGGAGTTCTGGATTCAGGCGCCCCTGTGACGGCAAGCCGGCGGAAACGGCCAACGGTGTGCATGTGGCCTTCTACGCGGCGACGACGGATGAGGTGGACGCTTTCTACCGTGCGGCACTGGCCGCCGGGGCGAAGGATGACGGCGCGCCGGGCAAGCGGCCGCACTATGGTGAGCAGTATTACGGCTGCTTCGTGCGCGATCTGGACGGGCACAAGATCGAGGCGATGGCCTGGCTGGAGCCGGCGCAGGGCTGAGCTGACCGAAGGCCGTCTCCGTGACCACGCTCTGGCAGATCCATCGGTCATCCGCCTGACCAGATAGCTCCCAGACGCTCACCCCCGACCCACCGGCTGCGGCCAGCAAAGCGCACGGACTGAGCCGCCCACATTCAAAAAGGCGTGACAGCATCATCCACGCCGTCACGCCCGCTGCATGAGCATCCGTGCCCATGGGCGCACCCGCGGTGACCACCCATCGGCGTGCTGCACGGACCGGAAGCAGGTCACGCCGCCGGCCCGTTGCAGACATGACGGTACCTCACATGTTGTCGATCATCACCTGACCGAAGCCCGAGCACGAGACCTGTTCGGCATCCGGCAGCAGGCGGGCGAAGTCATAGGGTGACCTTCTTGCTGGCGATGGCCTTCTTCATCGAGGAGATGATCAGGTCGGCCGCTTCGGTCCAGCCCATGTGGCGCAGCATCATCTCGGCGGAGAGGATTTCGGAACCGGGGTTCACGTAGTCCTTGCCGGCGTACTCGGCGCCGTGCCGTGGGTGGCCTCGAACATGGCCACCGAATCCGACAGGTTGGCACCCGGGGCGATGCCGATGCCGCCCACCTGGGCTGCCAGCGCGTCGGAGATGTAGTCGCCAGTTCAGGTTCAGCGTGGCAATGACGCTGTACTCGGCCGGGCGCAGCAGGATCTGCTGCAGGAAGGCGTCGGCGATCACGTCCTTGATGATGATGTCCTTGCCCGTTTTGGGGTTCTTCAGCTTCATCCAGGGGCCGCCGTCGAGCAGCTCGGCACCGAACTCGTTCTTCGCCAGTGCATAGCCCCAGTCACGGAAGGCACCTTCGGTGAACTTCATGATGTTGCCCTTGTGCACCAGCGTAACCGACGGCCTGTCGTTGTCAATGGCGTACTGGATGGCCTTGCGCACCAGGCGCTCGGTGCCCTCTTTCGAGACCGGCTTGATGCCGATGCCGGAGGTTTCGGGGAAGCGGATCTTGGTGACGCCCAGCTCCTCCCTGCAGGAAGTCGATGAGCTTTTTCGCCTTGTCGGACAGGGGCTTCGTACTCGATACCGGCGTAGATGTCTTCCGAGTTCTCGCGGAAGATGACCATGTCGGTCTTGTGCGGCTCGCGCACCGGCGAGGGCACACCATCGAAATACTGAACCGGCCGCAGACAGACATACAGGTCCAGCTGCTGGCGCAGGGGCCACGTTCAGCGAACGGATGCCACCACCGACCGGGTGGTCAGCGGACCCTTGATGGACACCACGTAGTCACGCAGCGCGTCGAGCGTCTCGTCGGGCAGCCAGACGTCCGGCCCATAGACCTTCGTGGCCTTTTTCGCCGGCGTAGATTTCCATCCAGTGGATTTTGCGCTTGCCGCCATAGGGCTTTTCTGGACGGCGGCATCCACCACCTTCAGCATGACCGGGGTGATGTCGAAACCGGTACCGTCCCCCTCGATGTACGGCACGACCGGATTGTCCGGGCACGTTGAGCGAGAAATCCGGATTGACGGTGATCTTCTGCCCCTCGGCGGGGACCTTGATGTGTTTGTACATGGCGAGAACCCGTGTGGGTGGACCGGGATGCCAGCGACCGGCACGGCCCTGTCGGGCCGCAACCAGCCGGGCCGGAAACCCCGGCCGGGTGAAACGGCTGGGGGCGGATGGCGCCGGAGCCGCAGACACTCGTCTGCACCGGTGCCGGCAGGAAGCCGCACGCCCCCTGCCCCGAACGAACCGTCCGCCTGGAGGAACCACCCGCCGGCCGGCAGGGCAGCAGCCCGGCACCGGACGCAGGTACCGCATCCCCGGGCGAAAGGCCCCCGTGGAAGTGGGGGATTATGCCAGCGCCCGGGCGGGCCAATCCGCCCGCAGACGGCCGAAATGGGCCGTGTCAGGGTAAGCACCGATGGGACGCCCCGCCGGAAGGGTCGACCAGACCACCGTGCGACCTGCAGGTTTGCGTCCGCACATGCCGGCACCTGCATAGGGTCCGTCACCCACGGGGCCGCACATACACGGGAAGCTCACCGTATCCGGGGACGCCCCTTCAGCCGTTACCGGACAGTACACAACCTGCCCCACATCACAGCCGTCTGGCTGGGATCCACGACACCCCGCCCGTGACACCGGACACGCGGCCCAGGCACACGGCACGCATGAAGTTACCTACAATGCACGCCATCTCCCGTGATCCCTAGCGTCTGTTCGCCACCATGTCCCTGCACGCTCGCCTTCTGCCCGTCGCCCTTGCCATTGCCATTGCACCGCTGGGTGTCTGCGCACATGCCAGTGATCAGGCAGGCTCCAGCAATCAGGCGAATACCACCGGGCAGCCAGACAAAAACCGCCAGCAGGACGAAAACGCCCTTCCCGTCCGGACCCTGAAGGTGCGCGGGCACGCCATCGAGGCCGAGGTGGCCAGCACCGATGCCCAGCGGGAGCAGGGGCTGATGTACCGCACGGACATGCCGGCCGATCACGGCATGCTGTTCGTATTCGAGCAGCCCGCGCTGTACTGCTTCTGGATGAAGAACACACTGATCCCGCTGTCGCTGGCGTTTCTGGACGACGGGGGCGGATCATCAGCCTGGCCGACATGCAGCCCCGGGATGAATACAGCCATTGCCCGCCGGGGCCGGTGTCGCGGGCGCTGGAGATGAACCAGGGCTGGTTCGGCCAGCATGGGGTGGGGATCGGTGATGTGATCGAAGGGGTGGCGGGCCAGCACTGAGCCCACCGATATGTTGCGAACCGGGAGCCGGAGTCACACGGCGAACAGCCCGTACATACGAACTCCGGACGTATACGAAGCCCTCTCCATGCCTGCGCACACCCAGACCATGCAAACAGGGGCGCCCGGCACTGTCCAGCCCGCCCCGAAACGTGGACAGGGGCAGCTGGACAGCAACGCATGTCAGAGTTTGCCTGACACGCTCAGGGCAGCGCCTCAGCTCTTGATCTTGCCGTACACCGCCAGCACCACGATGGCGCCGATGACCGAGGCGATCCAGCCGGCGGTTTCGCCCGGCTGATAGAGTGCATGGCACCGCCCACGAAGTTGGCCACGGCCGAGCCGACGATACCGAGAATGGCCGTCATGATCCAGCCCAGCTTCTGGGTACCGGGCATGATGGCGCGGGCGAGCAGGCCGATGATCAGGCCAACGATGAACATCTGGATGAGAGCCATGCGGGTGTTCCTCTGAAATGAAGGGCAGCGCAGCTGCCGGAAGATAAGGAAGGCGGTACGGCACAGACCGCCCGGACTGCCCGTTGCCCGACGCAACCGGCAGACAGCCGGTCAGTGTGGCACGACAGGCGGTATTGCCCTGTGGCAAAAATCACGATAACCGGCAGATGGGCGCATGTTCCCACAGTTCAACCCGGCACACCGTTATAAACGGTGTCACGCAGGCCGCACGGCATCGACCGTCACGGCCAGCCGGCCATCCCTGAGCTGCACGTCCAGCGGCTGGCCGGTGGCTGCGTCGGCAGCCGAGGCCAGCAACCGCCCTTTCTCGTCGCGCACGATGGCGTAGCCCCGTCCCAGCACGGCCAGCGGGCTGATCAGTCCCAGGCTCGTCTCGGCCCGGTCCAGCCGCTGCGCGGCACGCTGCCAGTTCAGGCCGGCGGCCTGCGCCAGCCGTTCTTCGGCACGCTGCAGGCGAAAGGCAGCCGGCCCGGCCTGCGGTGCGCGCGCAGGGTCTCGCCCGCTGCAGCCGGTTCCGGCTGTCTGCCAGACAGGTCGTCATGCTGCGCTGCAGGCGCTCGGTCTGCCGTTCGAGGCGCTGCTGCGGTGATGGCAGCCGGCACGTCATGGCCTGCGACAGCCGTCCGGCCAGCTGCGCCAGCCGCTGGTGGCGGACCTGCAGCTGCTGCCCGGGCGAACGCAGCAGGCGCTCGGCCATATCGAGCCGCTGGGCCCAGCCGTTCGAGCTGGTGCTGCATGCCGGCGGCCAGACGGTGCCCACGATGCGCCAGCTGCTGCAGGGCCTGCCGGCGGTCGGGGCTGACCAGCTCGGCCGCCGCGGTCGGAGTAGGGTGCCCGCACGTCGGCCACGAAATCGGTGAGCGTGAAATCGGATTCGTGCCCTACCCCGCTCACCACCGGCAGACTGCAACCAGCCAGCCGGCGCACCAGCCCTTCATGGTTGAAAGCGTCCAGATCCTCGAACGATCCGCCGCCCCGCACCACCAGCAGCACGTCGCACTCCTGCCGGGATTCGGCCGCCCCGATGGCGGCAATCAGCTCGGCCGGTGCCTGCTGCCCCTGCACGGCAGCCGGGTAGATGATGACGCGCAGCTGGGGTGCCCGCCGGCGCAGCGTGGTCAGCACATCCTGCAGGGCCGCGGCCTTCAGCGAACTGACGATGCCCACGGTGTGGATGTCGGGCGGCAGCAGCTGCTTGCGACCCGCATCGAACAGCCCCTCGGCCTGCAGCAGGGCCTTGAGCCGGGCAAAGCGCTGCCAGACATCGCCAGCGCCGGCCAGCTGCATGCGCTCGACCCCCAGCTGGAAGTCACCCCGTGCCTCGTAGAGCGACACACGGGCCAGCACCTCCACCTGGTCGCCCTCGCGCGGGCGGAAGTCCACCCGGGCAGCAGCCGAACGGAACATGACCGCACGCACCGCCGCGCCCGCGTCCCGAGGGTGAAATACCAGTGCCCGCTGGCGGCCCGCGTGAAGTTGGACAGCTCGCCCACCACCTTTCACCACCCCGAACGTGTCCTGCAGTACACGACCAGCCATCCGGTTGAGCTGGCCGACCGTCAGGGCCTGTTCGGCCGTAAACGCCTTCGAACCAGCTGTAAAAACGCTTTCCTGTTGTTTCATCGGCACGGGAACCTGCTCGAAGCGGAACGACGGCACGGACAGCCCAGCCTGCGAAAAAGTACCAGTCCAGACCATCTGACCGTCACACAATCCCTTTGAATGATATAGCTTTTTCCTGTGACCCGCGAACGCCACGCCCGCAGGGAGCCGGCAACACCTCGCATAATTACGCATGCCGTGTCACACAAGGCAGTCGTGTCAGACAGGGGTTTGTCACGCAGACCACGCTCACCGTGCCACACTTGCCGATTGCGGTCAAAAACCGACAATCCGGAGCGTTCGCGTCCCGCGAAAGTTCCATCTTCCGGAGTGTGTTCCCTTGTTCTCCATCATCTCGGCCGCTGGCTGGCCCATCTGGTTTCTGATCCCTGCCTCGATCATCACGGTCGCCCTGATCATCGAACGTTCGATCACCCTGCAACGCCGCAAGATTCTCCCCCGGCATGCTCGAGGAAGTGGTGACGCTGCACCGCAACCGGCAGCTCAACGCCGAGATGGTCGGCCGGGTCGAGCGCTCCTCCGCTGGGCCGCGTGCTGGCAGCCGGCCTGCGCCACGAATTCGAATCGCGCGAGATGATCAAGGACGCGATGGAAGAAAGCGGCCGCGCCGTGGCCCACGACCTGGAGCGCTTCCTGCCCACGCTGGGCACACTGGCCACCGTCGCCCCGCTGCTGGGCCTCTTTGGTACCGTGATCGGCATGATCGAGATCTTCGGCTCGCAGAATGCCGCCGGCAACGATCCCACCCAGCTGGCCCACGGCATCCTCGATTGCACTCTACAACACCGCCTTCGGTATTGGCGTGGCCATTCCGGCCCTGGTGGCGTACCGCGGCTTTCGCAGCCGCGTGGATGATTTTCTGATGGAAATGGAGCAGCAGTCGCTGCGCCTGGTGGATGTGATCAAGGGGTATTGGAGGCCGGCATTGAACTTCCGTCGTTCGCTCCGGCGCGACGACGAGCCGGAAATCAACTTCATTCCGCTGATCGATCTGCTGCTGGTGATCCTCATCTTCCTGATGGTCACCACCACCCTACAACCGCTACCGTGAGCTGGCGGTGGACCTGCCCCTCGGCCGCCGGCAAGGCATCGCCGGAAGCGCCGGTGCAGATTCTGGTGGCCGTCACGGCCGATGGCCAGTACCGGGTGGACAGCGAGACCGTCGGTCACGCCGATCCGGACACGCTGGCCGGCATCCTGACCTGGGCCGCCGGCGACCGGCAGAACCCGATCGTGGTGATCCATGCCGATGCGTCCGCCTCGCACCAGTCGGTGGTCAACGTGATGGAAAGCGCCCGCATCGCCGGCCTGGCCCGCGTGAGCTTTGCCACGAAGACCCGCCAGCCAGACTGAGCGCTCACCCCTGCCACCTGCACGACGGGCGACGACGGTACCGTCTGCAGGACGGGCAACGACGGTTCCTCCTATACTTCAGGGGCGTCCTTCGGGGCGCCCTTTTTCATGGGTGCAGGTGATACACCAGATGCTGGGCAGCCTTCATGCCTGCTGCATGCGGGGACATTCACCCCGGTGCAGTTCCCGGTCACGTGCCCTGCCCTGTACCTGTTCCCTCTCTGCCCTGAAGGAGCCCCTGCGTGAAACCCGAAGCCCTGCGCCAACGTGTCGAGACCTGGCTGCTGGCCGTCTGGTTCGGCTACCCGCGAGGCTGGCAGAAGCGCATCTACCGTCTGGCCTGGCCCATCCTGAACCAGCTCTCGAAGCTGGTGGACCGGGAGGCCCGGCGCCGGGCCCTGAAGGTGGAACGCCTGCCCGGCAACGCCCGCCCGGCCGTGATCGTGGTGGGCAACCTGGTGGTGGGCGGTTCGGGCAAGACACCCATGGTGATCGCCCTGGCTCGGCTGCTGACCGCGCAGGGGCTGAAGGTGGGCCTGCTGGGCCTGCGGCTATCGCGCCCGCGGCAACCGGGTGCCCCGCCTGATCGATGCGCGTACCTCCCGGATGAAGCCGGAGACGAGGCCCTGCTGCTGGCACAGACGGGGCTGCCGGTGGCCGTGGGCAGCCGTCGCCGGGAGGCACTGGAACTGCTATGCAGCACCCACCCCGGGCTGGACGTGGTGATTTCCGACGATGGCCTGCAGCACGCCGCCCCTGCCCCGCACGCTGGAACTGGTGATGATGCACCCGATGGGGCTGGGCAACGGCCACTGCCTGCCGGCCGGTCTCGCTGCGCGAACCCATCGAGCGCCTGAACACCGTGGACGCCCCTGCTGCTGCCCGAGGCACTGATGCCGGCCGCCCGCGCCGATCTGCAGGCACGGGGTCTGCTGGCCAGAGATGACGGGCATGACGGGGATGAGGTGGGCACGGAAGGCGCGTCGGTTTCAGGTTCGAACCCGGCGTCAACCGTGGCTTCCGGCCCGGCAATGGCCCCTGACGACCACCATCCGCGCCCACGCAGGCGTCTGCACAGGCATCCACACCTGCATCGGCATCGGCATCCGCCCCCGCCGCACCATCCACCAGCATCCCCGCCTGGGGGCCCTGATGGCAGGCGCACCGGTTTCGACCGGCGGCTGCGCCCACCGCAAACCGCCAACACGCAGCACCGCAGCCTCGATGACCACCCGGCGGCCGGCCGCGCCCGCAGCATACCGCCGGCCCGGCCTCCACGTGCCTTTGGTGTGCGCACCGAAACCGGCAGCATCCACCCGCTCGGGCAGAATCCGTCCAGCACCCCCGAAACCCCGGAAACCTTCGTGGCCCGTCACCAGGGGCAGACACTGGCGGCCGTGGCCGGCATCTCGCGCCCCGAGCGTTTCTTTGGCAGCCTGCGCAAGCTGGGGCTGGACATCACGAAGTATCCGCTGCCCGATCACGCCCGCATCTCCCCGAATGGCTGGCCAGCCTGCCCGAGGCCACCCTCATCATGACGGCCAGGACGCCGTGAAATGCCAGGATTTTCCGGATGTGCTGAAGCAGCGCTGCTGGGTGCTCAATATCGAGGCCGTGCCGGAGCCCGCACTGCTAGAATGGCTGCTCCCGAGGCTGGGCGCCGCTGCACCGGCTGCCGCCGGCACATCCCGTTCCAGCTGAGCAAACCATTTTGCCATGCCGGCCGTGGCACACAGCCGCACGGCCAAACGCCCAGAGACGCACCGGACACCACCGGAGCGGGCACACCGGATACCATCGGAGCGGATACGCCGGATATCACGGAACCGCCCATCCATGCGTGCCCCTGCTCCGGACTCTTTCAGGGAACTGACCACCATGATGCCCCTCGACATTCTCGTCTGCCCGCTGTGCAAGGGTTCGCTCAACTATGACCGCCAGGCCCAGACCCTCACCTGCAAGGCCGATCACCTCGCCTTCCCCATCCGTGATGGCGTGCCGGTGATGATCGAAGAAGAGGCCACCTGGCTGGACGGTGCGCCCCCGGCAACCCAGCCTTCCAGCGCACCATGAGCGCAGCACATACCCCGGGCGATGCCCCCGCCACGCACACCGCCACACCGTCCCACTTCGTGGTGCTGATTCCGGCCCGTCTGGCCTCCACCCGGCTGCCCAACAAGCCGCTGGCCGACATTGCCGGGGTACCGATGGTGGTCCGTGTGGCCAATCAGGCCCGCCGGTCAGGCCGACCGCGTGGCCATTGCCACCGACAGCGAGGAAGTGGCCGCCGTAGCCCGGCTGCACGGACACGAGGTGATCGCGACGCGGGCTGACCACGCCTCCGGCACCGAACGGCTGGCCGAGGCCATCACGCTGATGGAACTGGCGCAGGACACCGTCGTCGTCAACGTGCAGGGGCGACGAACCGGAAATCCCGCCCACCCTCATCGATGCGCTGGCCACCACCCTGGCAGCCGACCCCTGACTGCCCCATGGCCACCGCCGTGCATCCGGTGCAGAGCGCGGCCGACTGGCTCAATCCCAACGTGGTGAAGGTCGTGGCCGACGCCGACGACCGTGCCCCTGCTGTTCTCGCGCAGCCCGCTGCCCTGGGCACGCGGCCCGCTTCCGCCTGGGGCGCCCAGCCCGACAGCGACGCCACCCGGCAGGCGTTCGCCATGGCGCGGCCATTGCGCCACATCGGCATGTACGCCTACCGCAGCCGCTTTCTCACCCGCTACGCCCATCTGGCCCCCTGTGCCCTGGAGCAGATCGAGGCCCTGGAACAGCTGCGGGTGCTCCATCACGGCTATCGCATCAAGCTGCTGCACACCGACGAGGCGCCACCCGCCGGGGTCGACACACCGGCCGATCTGGAAGCCGTGCGGGCCCGGCTGGCCGGGCGCTGAGACGGCGTGCTGACATCTGGGCGCCGGCCGTGCCTGCACGACATGCCTTGTCGACACATCGCCCGGTCCAGCGCAGGAACAAATGAATCCATGAGGGCACCAGGCACGTCCGGCTGCCCACCCCGACGCTACGGCACGCCAAAAATGCCTGTTCCGGCCGGTTTGTGGACGTAGTGGTGTGATCGGGCAGCGCGTTACAATCGGGACGACCAACATTCTCCACCACAGAACTTCCATGCGACTGATTCTTCTGGGCCCCCCGGGTGCCGGCAAGGGCACACAGGCCGGCTTCATCACGGCGGCCTTCGGCATCCCGCAAATTTCCACCGGCGACATGCTGCGCGCCGCCATCAAGGCCGGCACCGAGCTGGGCAAAATGGCCAAACAGGTCATGGACGAAAGGCAAGCTGGTGTCGGACGACATCATCATCGGCCTGGTCAAGGAACGCCTGAAGCAGCCCGACTGCGCCAACGGCTACCTGTTCGACGGCTTCCCGCGCACCATTCCGCAGGCCCAGGCCCTGCGTGACTCCGGCATCCAGCTGGACCATGTGGTCGAACTGCAGGTGCCCGACAGCGCCATCATCGAGCGCATGAGTGGTCGCCGCGTGCACCAGCCCAGCGGTCGCAGCTATCACATCCGCTTCAACCCGCCGAAGGTCGAAGGCAAGGACGACCTGACCGGCGAGCCCCTCACCCAGCGTGACGACGACCGCGAGGAAGTGGTCCGCAAGCGTCTGGATGTCTACCAGCAGCAGACCCGCCCACTGGTCGACTACTACCAGGCCTGGGCAAAGACCGGCGATGCCGCCGCACCGCGCTATCACGCACTGGCCGGTGTCGGCACCGTGGAAGAGATCCGCGACCGGGTGATGGCCGTCCTGAAGGCTTGATCCCCTCACCGCCCCCTGCCCGGGCACGGTTGGCACGTCCCGACCGGGGGCCTGCAGAACAGGCCAGACAATGGCCCGGCCCGGTTGGTCTGCGAAACGGATCAGAAAAATGCCTGTACAGCTGCTTCGACGGTTGTACAGGGTTTTTTGCGCCGCGCCCTCCAGGATGATTGCGCCACACCCTCCCTCTCAGAGGATGTGCGGCGTCCGCACGCCTTCCAGCCACTGCGCCAGGGCGAGCAGGCCGGCGTCGCCGTCACGGCGGCCCACCAGCTGCAGGCCAAACGGCATGTCACCCGTCTGGCCGGGGTGGGATGATCCTGCACCGGCTGCCCCGACACGCTCGCCTCTCCCGGCTGCTCCGGCTCTCCCGGCCGTCCCTGCTGCCCTTCCTGCTGCCCTGGCAGTCCCCCGCTTGTCCCTGCTGCGGCAGGCCATCCAGACGCAGTTCTCCCGAACGGGGTCTGCTCTCCCTGCCTGATCCCACTCCCCGCGCATCGTTCCCATCGGCAGGGCTGATGGCCGGCACCCCGGCAAACGAGAACGGCAGCGTCTGGCCCAGCACGGCCTCGCGCACCATCATCGTGCCGCCGCGGGTTTCGGCCTCCGTCTGCCCCCGCCGGGGCGGGAAGATGGCCGAGGTGGGCAGCACCATGCCATCCACACCGGCCAGCACGGCATCCAGTTCTGCCATGAACTGCCGGCGTGCCTGCAGCGCGGCAATGTATTCCTGCGCCGGCAGGGTCATGCCCAGCCGCAGCGGTTCCAGAACCCCCACCGAAAACCCATCCTCCGGCCGCCAGTGCTGCATGGTGCACCCGTGCCGCCTCGGCGCGCACGAGGGAGGGAATAATGGCGCCACGGCACGTCCATGTCGGGCGGTTCCAGCGCCACCAGATCCGCCACCTCCCCCAGCCAGCCCAGCGCCCGCTGGAAGGTGTGATGTACCGCCTCGTCCAGCCGCCCGGCGAGCCACCGGTACGGTACCGCCAGCCGCGGCCGGCGGGCCACCCGTCCCATGCCGCACACTGCGGCCGGACAGCACCGCGTCACAGCAGCGCGGCATCCTGCACATGCTGGGTCAGCGGACCGGCATGGTCACAGGTCCAGGACAGCGGCAGCGCCCCCTCCAGCGAAATGCTGCCGACGGTGGGCTTGAACCCCACCACGCCACAGAACGCCGCCGGAATGCGGATCGAACCGCCCGTATCGCTGCCGATGGACGCATGCCCCAGCCGCAGCGCCACGGCCACACCCGAACCACTCGATGAGCCGCCGGCCTGCCGGGCCGGATCCCAGGGGTTGCAGACATCGCCCGTCCACGGATTCTCGCCGGTGGCGCCCAGCGCAATCTCGTGCATGTTCGTCTTGGCAAACACCAGCGCCCCGGCCTCGCGCAGACGGCGCACCACGGCACTGTCCTGCGGTGGCAGCACCGGCAATGGCGCCCGGGTGCCAGCCGCCATGGGCACCCCTCGAGCTGGAACAGGTCCTTCACGCTGATCCACGCCCCCAGCAGCGGCTTGTGCTGCATGCGGGCCGGATCGCGTCGCAGATCATCCATCAGCTGCCGGGCCTCACCCCGGGCCCGCGCCCAGTCCACCCACGCCAGCGGATTGAACGATGCCGTATCGGCCGCCTTCTGCTGCAGCACGGCCAGCTCGTCTTCCAGCGAGCGGCGCCCCCTGCACCAGCGCCCGTGCCTGCGCATCCAGCGGCTGCACCATCTGCAGCGCGGCGAACCTTGCTGCCACATCCAGACTCATCTTCGACCTCCGCTCCCGTCTGGAACGGTTCATGAATTTGTCATGCGCACCCAAAGGAAGTTTTCCCTTCGGCCAGGCCCCACCATGGATTCAGGGGGACAACACCTGCCAGAGGCGCTATTATGAAGGTTTCCCGAAAGGAAGCCCCGCCCGGAAGCCCCGCCCCATGAAGTATCCGCTGCCCCACCGTGCCCTGAACAGCAACAGCCTCCGTTCTGCCGCCTACGACGAAAAACCGGCAAACGCTGGAAATAGCCTTTCAGGACGGCCTGTTGCGCAGCTATCGCGAGTCTGCCGGCCGAGGTGGCCAAGCGCTTCTTCGCCGCACCCAACCCGGCCAGCTTCGGGAAGACCGCATTGCCGACGAATACCCGATGACGCAGACGCGCATCACCACGCCGCCCCCGTCATCGGCGCCGATGCCGCCGCCGCTTCCGCCCGCCAGCAGCTCGACGCCCTGTTCCAGCAGCAAGACAGCAAGTCCTGAACATGCTGCAACTGCCTCACGGCTTCCAGATCAGTGCCGGGGAACACGGCGGTTGCCGCCCTGCTGGCCCGGCCCGACACCCACATCCTGCTGTTCGCAGGCCAGAAACTGATCCAGCGCAGCGAGGGGCCGCCCGCCCTCACCCGCCACGATTATGGCGCCCTGCTCGACGGGGCGGCGTGGCATGCCTGCGAGCCTCTGGGCACATGGCAGGGCAGCCCCTGGCTGGCCATCGGGCTGGACGCCCAGCTCCCCCACTGGGGGCTTTTTCCGGCATCCGGTGCCACCTGCCCAGCCACGCAACGCCCGGCAGCAGTACGCCCGCCATCGGCGCACCCGCCGTCGGGACATCCGCCATCAGCACCTCCGCCATCAGCATATCTGACCAGCGGCACGCACGCCACCGGGGCATCCCTGCCCCCCGGCTGGGAAGCCGCCGGCCTGCGCAGCTGGTTCGGCCGCCTGCCCGACGGGCTGGCCGCCATTGCCATGCAGGCCAGCCAGCTGCTCGAATGGCAGCGTACCCACCGCTGGTGCGGTGCCTGCGGTGTGCCGACGCAACGGCTGACGCACGAACGGGCCGTCCAGTGTCCCGCGCTGCGGGCTGCGTTCGTACCCGCGCATCTCGCCCGCCATGATGGTGCTGATCACCCGCGGCCGCCAGCTGCTGCTGGCCAGCAATGTCAGCTTTCCCGAGGGACGCTACAGCGCCCCTGGCGGGGTTTTTCTGGAAGCGGGCGAATCCGTCGAGGCCGCCCTGCACCGCGAGGTCGCCGAGGAAGTGGGCCTGAAGGTCCACGATCTGCGCTACTTCGGCAGCCAGAGCTGGCCCCTTTCCCCATGCGCTGATGCTGGCCTTCACGGCCGAATGGCTGGCCGGCGATATTTCCGTCGACCCCGCCGAGCTGCGCGATGCCCGCTGGTTCGAGCCCGACGCCCCTGCCCGACCTGCCGCCGGCCAACGTCAGCATCTCGCGGGCGCTGGTCGAAGCCACGGCACGGCGGCTTGTCAAAGCGGACATCGGCATCGGTGCGCAGGCGAATGAGCCCGGTAGCAGACGCCAGACACACAGATTCTCCCGGTAACGGCACTCTGTGCCATAACTCCTGTGCAATATCGGAAAAACTGACGCATAGTGGCGTGATGAGACAAACTCGTCGCCGCCAGGGAGCCCGCCTTGCCGCTTTTTCCGCACCCTCAACGCCCCTGCCGTTTCTGACCGTACTGCCCATGCCAGGGCACACCCGGCCGCAGGCCCGGCCTCCCCGCTGCCTCATTCCCCGGCGGGTCTCTCCCTCCCGCCCCTCCGGCATCCGGTTCGCCGCCAGCCGTTTTCCCGCCTGCCCCGCAGCCTGACGGCCCTGCTGGTCTGCAGTGCCCTGGCCGCCTGCGGGGGCGGAGGTGGTTCATCCAGCCCGGCACCGGGCCAGAACAGTGGCAACGGCAGCCAGAGCGGCACGGCCACCCAGCCGGGTAACACCACCAATCCGGGCAATACCGCCAATCCGGACAGCCCCACCCAGCCCGGCAACACGCCCCAACCGGGCAACATCGCTAATCCAGGTGCCGGCAACAGCGGTGCCGGCAACGGCACGACAGTCCCGGGACGGTGCGCCAGCAACGGCAACACCCAGCCCGGCCAGAATCCGGCACCCCGTGGTGCCCTGCGCCCCAATGCGCCCGCCACACCGGCCAACACACCCCTGCCCGGCAACGACGCCGACAACCTGTCGCAACGTCCGACCCCGGCCGTGCTGCGCATCAGCGGCACCGTTCAGGGCCCGGCCGCGGCCTCCGTCGCCCTGCCGGTGGCCCAGCAACGCGCGCAGTCGTCCACGCTGGTCACCTACGACCGGCAGGCCACCCCGCGCATCTGGGTGGTCAACCCGGACCAGAACACCGTGGCCGTAGCTCGACGGCAGCACGCAGACGCTGCTGAAAGAGATTCCGGTGGGAGATGGACCCCGCACCGTCGCCATCGACAACGCCGGCTACGCCTGGGTGAGCAACCGCTACAGCGGCACGATCAGCATCATCGCGCCCGACACGCTCACGGTCGTCACCACCCTCGAACTGGGTGCTGCCGTGCAGCCCTATGGCGTGGTGGCTGCCGCCGATGGCAGTGGCGTATGGGTGAGCACGCTGGGCTCGCAGGAACTGCTGCAGTTCGATGCCACCACCCGTGCGCTCAAAAACGCCAGACGCTGGGGCCTCGACGTGCGCCATCTGGCCATCAGCGCCAACAGCACCACCCTGCTGGCCAGCCGCTTCATCTCGCCGCCGGTGCCGGGCGAGAACACGCTGACCGTCAACCCCGACAGCCCGGACTTCCGGGGGGCGAGGTGCTGCAGTTCGACCCGGCCACCGCCACCCTGAAGCACACCATTCGCCTGGGCATGAGCCGCGAGGCCGACAGCGCCACCTCGGCCCGGGGCCTGCCCAACTACCTGGGGGCACCGGTCATCTCGCCCAGCGGCAGGCAGGCCTGGGTGCCGTCGAAGCAGGACAACATCCAGCGCGGCACCGCCCGCGACGGCAAGAGCACTCGACTACGAGAGCACCGTGCGGGCCATCCCTGTCGAACATCGATCTGGATGGCACCACGCCTGCCGAGGCCGCCACCCGCCGCTACGACCTCGACAACAGCAGCGTGGCCAGTGCGGCCGCCTACACGCCCAACGGCCAGTACGTGCTGGTGGCGCTGGAAACCTCACGCGAGCTGGCCATCATCGATGCCGGCACGGCCGTACAGGTACGCCGGATGGATTCGGTGGGCATGGCCCCGCAGGGCGTGGCCGTCTCGCCCGACGGCACACAGGCCGTGGTGGCCAACGTCATGCAGCGCACCCCTGACCTTCCTGGACATCCGTTCCCTGATGACGGAGCGCGATCCGGGCAGCGTGACCGTCACCGGCCGGCTGGTGAAAACCATCAGCGGTGCCGACCGCCTGCCCGCCCAGGTCCTGCGCGGCAAGCAGCTCTTTCACGATGCCCGCGACACCCGCCTGGCCCGCGACAACTAGCATGAGCTGCGCCAGCTGCCACGCGAAGGCTACGGCGACGGCCGCGTCTGGGACATGACCGGGCTGGGCGAGGGGCTGCGCAAGACCATCTCGCTGGTGGGCCATGGCGGCAAGAAGGAGCGCCTGCACTGGAGCGGCAACTTCGACGAGGGTGCAGGACTTCGAGGCACAGATCATCAAGCTCGAAGGTGGCGCCGGCCTGATGCCGGCAGGCAGCCTCTACCAGAACAACCGCAACGACCCGCTGGGCGGAAAGAAACAGGGCCTGTCGACCGACCTCGACGCCCTGGCCGCCTACGTGAACAGCCTGGGCCAGTACGCTCCCAGCCCCTATCGCAACAGCGACCGCAGCATGACCGCGGCCGGCAAGGCCGGCGAGGCACTGTTTGCCGCCAAGGGCTGCACCACCTGCCACGGCAATGCCGATCTGGGCAACGGCGGCACGAAGCTCGACGACATCGGCACGCTCAAGCCCGCCAGCGGCACCGTGCAGGGGCAAGCCACTCACCGGCATCACCACCCCGGGCCTGCGCGATGCCTGGTACACCTTCCCGTACCTGCACGACGGCTCGGCAGCCACGCTGGAAGCGGCCATCAGGGGTGCACAACACGAATGTGCTGACCGAGCAGGAAGTCAGCTCGCTGGCGGCCTATATCCGGCAAGCCGGGAACGGCCAGTAGTGCGCAGCAAGTGTGAGAGCAGGTGCCCGGGAGCCGGGGGCAGAAATCTGGGCCTGGTAACCGAGGCCAGAAAACGGGGGGCTGAGGCGGGACACATGAAGCCGACCGTGCACCAGCACGGCATACCGGCTACCGCGGTGTGTTCTGAACGCTGCTGACGGGCAGGCCGTTCAGGGATGCCCGGTCATCCGGGCCATGTCGAGCACGCTGCGACCGGCCAGCGTACCACCACCCCGGGTGCTTCCCGCCTGGTCGCTGCCGGACTGCGGGTCCAGCACGGTCAGCTCGTACAATCGCGGGCCGCGTACCCAGATCACCCGGCGCAGCCGGCGGCCCGAACCATCCACGAAGGCCGTGGCACTGGCCGGCTTGCCGTTGATGTCCACATTGACCATGGCCGGCGTGAGGTAGAGCATGCCGCGCGAGGCTGCCAGATCCCGTTCGGCCAGTTCGATCCAGGTGCCGTCGCCCATCCGGAAGTAGCGGGCCAGCCCGGTCCAGCGGTCGTTTTTCCAGCTGCCGGCCGGCGTGACGGCCAGAGCCGTGCCGAACGGCGGATGCGCCACCGGGCCCGTCAGCGGCAGATCCTTCACGCTCAGGGCCAGTTGGGGAATCTGGAATTCCCTGCTGGCTGCTTCGGCGCCCACGGCATCGGCACGCTGCGCGCCCTGCTGATCATTTCGAAGGTGCGGACCATGGCCGCCACTTCCTTGTCGTTGCGGACGAACTGCAGGCCATCGATATCGGTACCGGCATCCGGGGCGCCCTTGCCCCGCGCGGGCACGGCATGACCGTCTGCGGCCTTCTTCTCAGAAGAGGCCGCGCCATGGGACCGGCGATGAAACCTCCGATGCGGATGATGAGGCGTTCCGGGCTGCCGGCGAAGCGTCCTGTGCTGCTGGCGAAGCGCCTGTTGCGTCTGGCAAGGCGTCCTGTGCTGCGTGCGAGGCTCCCGCCGCTGATGAAGAAGCCGTCTGCGGTGCCACGATACGGATGCGATCATCCGGCGCAACACGACCAAAGGGGGCTGGACCGTCGGCCGCCGGGCGGGCAGGCCGTTTTTCGTCTCCGACCGTGGATGCGTCAGCACTCGTCTGTCTGGCCGCCCCGTCACCTGCCCTGTCCTGCGCTTTTCCCTGCTCCTGGCCTTTTTCCCGTGCCACCGCCATGGCCTCGGGTCCGAACACGCACCGGACAAGCATGAGCCCCGACAGCGACGCGGGCAACTGCTCGCAGGCCCGCCCTGCCGGATCCTTCAGGTCTTCCGGTTTCGACGGCATCACCGGTGCTTCCGGATGTGGGGGCCGGTCCAGCCGTTCGGGGGCACACGGCAGCCCCTCGTTCACCGGATTGCGCACACAGGCCCAGGCTGCCAGCTCGTCGATGCTGGCGCTGCAGCCGGTCAGTGTCTTCGACGGACCGTCCGAGGTCGGGTCGTTGAACACGATGGCGTCATGGTAGAAGACGCCGTCACGCCGTTCCCGGTCGATCGCCACACCTTCGGGCCAGGTCACCTCACCTGGCGCACCCGGTCGAGCACGGCCTGTGACACCGGGCGCCCGTTCTCGCTCAGCCCCGCAGGACAGGGGTTCCTGCATGCCCGTCAGTTTCAGCTCGTGGGTTTTCTGCCCGATGGGCATCTGCGCGCCATCGCGGTCACAGCCAGCCGCGGCGGCAATGGCCAGCAGAAACAGGGCTTTCGCCAGAACGGTCGTGGCGGGATGAGGGGTCATGTCGGCATCTCCGGGAAAGACAGCAAATGGTCCATCACCCTGCAGGATACACGCCTGCAAGAGGGAGGGCAGACTCACGTGCCAGTGGCACCCACGGCTGGGTAACAACCCCACATGTTCATCGGCGCCAGCAGCAGGGCCAGCCAGCCCCACCTGTTCGGCTGTGCCAGTAGCCCCACGTGTTCATCAGCAGCAGGAGCCGGCAGCCTCCATCTGTTCAGCGGCACCTGCCGCTGCGGGCGGCAGCCCATGGGGGCAGCCAGGGGCCATGGGCAGGCTGCTCCAGCCCCACTCAGCCCCTGCCCGCTCAGAACGGCTTGAACGACCGCCCCAGCACCACCACCGAATGGCCTACCGGGGCGTTTTCAGGGGCGCCGGCATCGGCCTCCCTGGACTCGGCCGTGATCCAGGCGGCCGCCTCGGGCCGTGGATCGACGACGATGATTTCATACGCCTTCGGCCCCCACACCCAGAACGCCCCGCTGCACGGTGCGGCCCTTGTCGTCGGTGGAGACGATGCCGATACCCGGGATGGCCGTTGAAGTCGGCGTTGATCATGTCGGCCGACAGCAGGGCCACCTCGTTGGTGGCCCGCAGGTCACGCTCGATGAACTCCACGAAACGGCCGTCTTCCAGCGGGTAGAAGCGGCTGACCTCGGTCCAGCCACCGTTTTTCAGCACGCCATGGGGCAGCACGGCGGTGGGCGGACGGAACGGCGTGGCGGCCATGCGGTGCGACAGCGACACGCGCCGTTCGTTCAGCACCATGCCGGGTACCCCGGCGGCCTCGGCAGTTGCCTTGATCTCAGCGTCCGACCCTGCCTTGCCCACCACCCCTGTCGATGGCCTCGAAGGTTTTCAGCAGGCGGGCGGACTGGCCGTCTTCCGGCACGATGAAGCTGATGCTGTCGGCGGCCCGCCTGTAGGCCGGCTTGCCCTGGGCGCCGGAAGCCTCGGGAGCGGCCACGACACGGGCCAGGTCACCGTGGATCACCTCGCCGAAGGGCGGCGCGACCTGGGGGTCCCTGGCCGCCTCCGAAGCGGCATCGACGATGCGCACCCCGGGGAAGCGCCAGACCGAGGCAGCATCGGTGGCCGCTGTGCTGGCTGCGGCACCGCCATCGGCCGCCTGTGCAGCCTGCATCGTTCCCAGTCCGCCCAGCAGCGCCGCCGACAGCGCCACGGCCAGCATCTTCCGGTTCAATCCAGCTCGACCCATATCCATACGTACCCAACCTCTCCGGTAAAGAATGTACAAAAACCGCAGAAGTCTATACAAAAACAGCCAGCCCTTCACCTGTGAACCAGCTGTTTCGTCATGACGGGCAACGCTGCCCGCATGTCAGCGCCCCTGCGCGGGTGCAAAAACAGTCAGAGGTGCCGGTCGGACGACGCTGCCAGCCAGAGCCGGCGCAGGGACGAACACACCCCTGATGGCGCGGTGGAAACATTCGCCATTCCGTCAAACCGGAGCTGGCGCGGGGACGAGCACGTCCCTGATGGGCTTTCCGCGCTGGCTTTCACTTCGTGAGGTGTTTGTTGACCAGCCGGGTCATCTCGAACATCGACACCTCGTCCTGGCCGAACACCGCGCGCAGTTTGTCGTCGGCACGGATCATGCGCTTGTTCTCGGGGTTCTGCAGGTTGTGGGCCTTGATGTAGTCCCAGATCTTCTTCGTCACTTCGGTACGCGGACTGGGCTCGGCACCGATCACGGCGGCCAGCTCGGGACTGGGCGTGAGGGCGGCGCTGAAGGCGGCGTTGGGGAGTGCGCTTGGTAGCGGGTTTCTGGTCCGAAGTGTTGCTCATCGATGCTCCTCGATAATGTTCTTTAAAAACAAAAAGCCGTCAGACGAAGGACGGCTTGATACGGAGAGGCACGGGTGCAGCGACCGGATGCCGGCACAGGCCGGCACCACAAAGTGCCCTCGGTCTCCATCATAACGTGAAGTGCAGAAACGGCCGGATTTCCGGCCCCTGTCATCGGGGTTACACATGCAGGGGCGAATCCGTGTTAAAGCGTGTGGTCCTGCCGCACACAGCCCCCTCCGTCTGTGCGTGATTCAGGACGCATGTCGCGTGACCTGCCGCCCCCTCTGTCAGTGCAACGTTCCGTGGCCTGCACAAGGCAGGAGGGGATGGCACGCGCGAGGCGTATCAGGCCCCCTCACCCTCCCGACTGGCACGGCGGCGCTCGTGTTCCTTCAGGTGGCGCTTGCGCAGGCGGATGCTCTTCGGTGTGATCTCCACCAGCTCGTCGTCGGCGATGAACTCGACGGCCTTTTCCAGCGTCAGCTCGATGGGCGGGGTGAGATTGATGGCCTCATCCTTGCCGGAGGCACGCACGTTGGTGAGCTTCTTCTCGCGGATCGGGTTGACCACCAGATCGTTGTCGCGGGTGTGGATGCCGATGATCATGCCCTCGTACAGCGCGTCGTTGGGCCTGACGAACATCCGGCCGCGATCCCTGCAGCTTCCACAGCGCGTAGGCCACGGCCGCACCATCGTCCTGCGAGATCAGCACGCCCTGGCGGCGGCCCTCGATGTCGCCGGCCCACGGGACCGTAGTCCTCGAACACGTGGCTCATGATGCCGGTGCCGCGCGTCGGGTTCAGGAACTCGTTCTGGAAGCCGATCAGGCCCCGCGCCGGCACACGGTACTCCAGCCGCACGCGACCCTTGCCGTCCGGTTCCATGTTCTGCAGCTCGCCCCGGCGGCGGCCCAGCAGTTCCATCACGGCGCCCTGGTGCTCTTCTTCCAGATCGGCCGTCAGCTGCTCGTAGGGTTCCTCGCGCTCGCCCTCGACGATGCGGATGCGCGGCTTGGGTCGCGACACGGCCAGTTCGTAGCCCTCGCGGCGCATGTTCTCGAGCAGGATGGTCAGGTGCAGCTGGCCCCGACCGGACACCACGAAGGTGTCGGCATCTTCGGTGAACTCCACCCGCAGCGCCACGTTGGCCTGCAGTTCGCGCTCCAGGCGCTCGCGGATCTGGCGGCTGGTCACGTACTTGCCCTCGCGGCCGGCCAGCGGCGAAGTGTTGACCAGAAATTCCATGGTCAGCGTCGGCTCGTCGATGCGCAGCAGCGGCAGCGGGTCGAGGTTGCCCACCTTGCAGAGCGTGGAGCCGATGTCGATGTTCTCGATGCCGTTGATGGCCACGATGTCACCGGCCTCGGCAAAGGGCACCACCTCGCGTTCCAGACCCCGGAAGCGCAGCACCTGGTTGACCTTCGCGGTGACGGGAGTTTTTCGTCGCCATGCATCAGCAGCACGGTCTCGCCGCCACGGACGGTGCCGCGGTTGATGCGGCCGATGCCGATCCGGCCCACGTAGCTGGAATAGTCCAGCGCCGAGATCTGGAACTGCAGCGGACCGTTCGGGTCGTCGGCACGGGCCGGCACGCGGTCGAGGATCGTCTCGAAGAGCGGCGCCATCGACGGGTTTTCGGCGGCGGCGGCCGCTTCGGCCTCTTCCACTTCGTTCACGGCATAGCCGGCCAGCGCCGAGGCATACACCACCGGGAAGTCCAGCTGCTCCTCGGTGGCGCCCAGCCGGTCGAACAGGTCGAAGGTCTGGTCCACCACCCAGTGCGGGCGGGCGCCGGGACGGTCGATCTTGTTCACCACCACGATGGGGCGCAGGCCCAGCGCCAGCGCCTTGCGGGTGACGAAGCGGGTCTGCGGCATGGGGCCGTCCATGGCGTCCACCAGCAGCAGCACGCCGTCCACCATCGACAGGGGCCCGTTCCACCTCGCCACCGAAGTCGGCGTGTCCCGGGGGTATCGACGATGTTGATCCGTGTGCCCTTGTACTCGACGGCACAGTTCTTGGCCAGAATGGTGATGCCGCGCTCGCGCTCCAGATCGTTGGAATCCATCACGCGCTCGTTCACCTGCTGGTTGGCCCGGAAGGTACCGGACTGGCGCAGCAGCTGGTCCACCAGCGTGGTCTTGCCGTGGTCCACGTGCGCGATGATCGCGATGTTGCGGATCGGCTGGGTTGAAGTGGTTGTATCTGACACGCTCAGTCCCGCATCAAAAGTCAAGAAAGGGGCCCGGAAGAGGCCGGGTCCCGCAAGAAATCATCTGGTGTTGGCCGTCGATCATTCGAGTATCACCCGGACCGGCGCCAGCGTCACCGGGCTGCCCGGCTGTGTGGCCTGACGTGCCAGCCCGGCCAGCCAGCCTGCGTGCAGGGACGGCGATCTGGTCGCCGGCCGGGATACCTGCCGCAGGGGCCGGTACCACATCGCCCCCCGTTTGCAGCATGGGAACCCGAAGGCTCCGTACCCGTACCACCGGATGCCGGGGATGCAACCATACGCACCTCACCGGATGTCGACGACGCGGGCCCACGCATCTCACCGGACGATGATGATGCAACCGGGCTCGTGCCGACAGGTGCACCGGACAGCGCCACTGCCTGCTGCCCCGTCAGCCGCACCGCCTGCCCCCTGCGCAAAGCGCCGGGCCTGGGCGTCATCCAGCACCACCTGCGGCCATCCGGCCACCAGCGTCAGCAGCCCCTGCAGATGCTGCGCCGCAGCAGCTGCGTCGCCGGCCAGCAGCGTATCGAGCGTCACCGCGTCCTGCACCCGGTACTGCCCCACCTGCAGTGCGCCGCAGGTCGGACAGATGGGCGCCGCAGCCCAGTACCTCGCCCAGGTCCCGGGCAATCGAGCGGATGTAGGTTCCACTGCCGCACGCGATGGCCAGCCGCGCCCGCTCGCCGTCGAAAATCCAGCACCTCGATGGCATCCACCCGTACCTGCCGGGCCGCCGCCTCGATGGGCCTGCCCTCGCGCGCATGGCGATACATGGCCTTGCCGCCCACCTTCAGCGCCGAGTACACCGGCGGCACCTGCGAGATCAGCCCGGTGAACTGCGGCAATGCCGCCAGCAGCTGCGCGCGGGTGGGGACGCAGCTCCGACCGCGCCAGCACCTCGCCTTCCACGTCATCGGTGGTGGTGCGGATGCCGAAGCGCACCTCGGCTTCGTACGCCTTGTCGTGCGTGAGCGCCGCGCCCGGCCAGCTTGCAGGCCTCGCCGAACATCAGCGGCAGCACGCCGCTGGCCATCGGGTCGAGCGTACCGCCATGGCCGGCCTTGTCGGCCCCCAGCAGACGCCCTGACCTTTCTGCAGCGCCACGTTGGAAGACAACCCGACCGGTTTGTCCAGCAGCAGCAGTCCGTGTACCTTCAAGCGCAATCCGTCCCTGTGTGGTCAGGCATTGCGCCCGGCAGAGATGCGGCCCCTGCACCGGCATGGGCATCACTGTACCTGGCCGGCGCGTCTGCCCCTGGGCCCACGGCTGCTGCATCGTCCCGGGCCGTCTGGCCGTGTGCAGAGGCGCTCTCCGCACCCGGCCTGTCGGGATCGTCGGCCGCGCGGCGTGCATTGGCCTCGTCGATGAGCCTGCCCATCTCGATGCCCCGCCGGGTGGAGGCGTCGTGCACGAAGTGCAGCTCGGGCGTGGTGTGATGCGCACGCCGGCCGATCAGCGAACGCAGGAAGCCCGACGCGGCACGCAGGCCACGCAGGGTTTCGGCCACCCGTTCGTCATCGTCGGGCAGCACCGAGAAATGCACGGTGGCATGAGCGTAGTCGGGCGTGAGGTCCACGCCGGTCACGGTCACCAGCCCCAGCCGCGGATCCTTCACCTCGGTGCGGATCAGTTCGGCAATTTCCTGGTGCAGGAGTTCGGTCACACGCAGCGCCCGGCCGGGCGTTGCTCCTGGTTTACGTTTCATAGCGGATAAAAACTGGAGAGCCCGCACACCACCCGGGTGTGGGGCTCTGCTGGTTCAGTGGCCCGCTGCAGTCTGGCCGGGACCAGCGCAGACCAGGCCACCCGGCACGAGCAGCTGGGACCACGGCACCGAGCCGGATCACGCGGCTGGGCCGGACAGGACGGGATCAGGGCGGCCGAGGCCAGCGTCCGGGCCACTTCCTTGACCTCGAACACTTCCAGCTGGTCGCCTTCCTGGATGTCGCTGTGGTTGTGCAGCGTGATACCGCACTCGAAGCCGGCCTTGACTTCCTTGGCGTCGTCCTTGAAGCGCTTGAGCGAGTCGATCCGGCCCGTCCAGATGACGGTGGAATCGCGCAGCAGCCGCACCTCGGCATCGCGACGCACCAGACCTTCGGTGACGTAGCAGCCCGCCACGGTACCGACCTTGGTGACGCGGAAGACCTGGCGGATCTCGACCATGCCCAGCATGGTTTCGCGCTTCTCGGGCGAGAGCATGCCTTCCATGGCGGCCTTCACGTCATCCACCGCATCATAGATGATGTTGTAGTAACGGATGTCCACGCCATTGGACTCGGCCATGCGCCGTGCCGGCTGGTCGGCCCGCACGTTGAAGCCGATGACCACGGCCTTCGAGGCAATGGCCAGGGTTGATGTCGCTCTCGGTGATGCCACCGACCTGGGCGTGCACGATCTGCACCTTGATCTCGGCATTGCCCAGCTTGAGCAGCGCGTGCGCCAGCGCTTCCTGCGAGCCCTGCACGTCGGCCTTGATGATCAGCGGCAGGGGTCTGCACCTCGCCCTCGCCGATCTGGTCGAACATGTTCTCGAGCTTGGCGGCCTGCTGGCGGGCGAGCTTCACGTCGCGGAACTTGCCCTGACGGAACAGCGCGATCTCGCGGGCCTTGCGTTCGTCGGCCAGCATCATCAGCTCTTCACCAGCCTGCGGCACGTCGTTCAGACCCTGGATTTCCACCGGGATCGACGGCGTGGCGGCCGTGGCGTTCTTGCCGGACTCGTCCATCATGGCGCGCACACGGCCCCAGGTGGAGCCCACCAGCACCGTGTCACCCCGTGACAGCGTACCCGACTGCACCAGCACGGTGGCCACCGGGCCAGCCCCTTGTCCAGGCGTGCCTCGATCACCAGACCACGGGCGGGTGCCTTGACCGGCGCCTTCAGCTCCAGGATTTCGGCCTGCAGCAGCAGCGTTCTCGAGCAGGTCGTCGATGCCCTCGCCGGACTGGCCGACACACCCACGAAGGGCACATCGCCGCCGTACTCTTCCGGCACCACGCTCTGCGCCACCAGCTCCTGGCGGACACGGTCGGGGTTGGCCTCGGGCTTGTCGATCTTGGTGATGGCCACCACGATCGGCACCTCGGCCGCCCGGGCGTGCGAGATGGCCTCGATGGTCTGCGGCATCACGCCGTCGTCGGCCGCCACCACCAGGATCACGATGTCGGTGGCCTTCGCCCCGCGCGCCCGCATGGCCGTGAAGGCCGCGTGACCCGGCGTATCGAGGAAGGTCACCACACCGCGCGGGGTTTCCACGTGGTAGGCGCCGATGTGCTGGGTAATGCCACCGGCCTCGCCCGACGCCACCTTGGTACGGCGGATGTAGTCGAGCAGCGAGGTCTTGCCGTGGTCGACGTGACCCATCACGGTCACCACCGGCGGACGCGTCAGCTCGGGACCGACATCGCCGGCCGCCACTTCGTCGAGCAGCGCCTCCGGATCGTCCAGCTTGGCGGCAATGGCCGTGTGGCCCATTTCCTCGACCAGGATCATGGCCGTCTCCTGGTCCAGCACCTGGTTGATGGTCACCATCTGGCCCAGCTTCATCAGCTGCTTGATCACCTCGGTGGCCTTCACCGCCATCTTGTGGGCCAGATCGGCTACGGTGATGGTTTCCGGCACGTGCACCTCGCGCACGATGGGTGTCTCGGGCTGCTGGTGCGACGGTGCAAAGCCGCCCCGGCCACGGTCGTTGCCACGGCGCGGGCCGCGGGTACGCCAGCCGGTACCGGTACCCGACCCGGCATTGCCGTCGTTGCGACCGCCCTTGGCCGGACGGCGCTTGCGGGAGGCGTCATCCTGCCACGAGGGACGACAGCTTCTCGGACTTCACATGCTTGTTGCGGCCACCGCCGCCACCGGCGTTCTCGGCCGGCGCCGGCGCATTGGCAGCCTGACCGGCCGGGCGGTGCAGCGTACCGCCGCGACGGTTCCTGTCGCCTGCGGCTGCAGCCGGCTGGGCCGCCGGCGGTGCGGGCGGCGGAGGCGGCGGGGTGGACGGCGGGCCTTGTCGAGCAGCCGGTTGATGGCAGCCACCTCGGCCTCGGCGCGACGGCGGGCCTCGGCCGAGGCTGCCGCCTCTTCCTTGGCCTTGCGTGCCGCCTCGGCAGCCTCTTCGGCAGCCTTGCGGGCGGCTTCCTGCTGGGCAGCGCGCTGGGCGGCCTCGGCCTGGGCTTTCTCCTCGGCGGCCTTGCGCTCCTGGTCGCGGGCAGCCTGGGCCGCGGCGGCGGGAGGCACCGGCCTCCTCGCGCATCTTGCGCTGCATGGCACGGGCGGCCTCGGCCTCGCGCTGGGCATCGGCCTGCATCTTCGCCAGACGCTCCTGCTCGGCCTGGGCGGCCTGCTCGCGACGCGTGGCCTCGGCCACCGCCTCGTTCTCGCGCTGGCGGTCGCGTTCCAGACGCGCCTGCTTCTCGCGCAGCTCGCGGGCCTGACGCTCCATCAGTTCCTTCTGGCGACGGGCTTCGGCTTCCCGCAGCCGGCGCTGTTCCTCGTCGATCACCGGGATTGGACGACTGCACCACGGGCGGCGGGGGCGGCGGCGGTGCCACCGGTTCGATGACGGGCGCGGCCGGTGCAGCCGATGCCGGCGTACCGGCGGCAGCCGGCGCCGAGCCGTCACGCTTGACGAACGTACGCTTGCGACGAACCTCCACCTGGATGGTGCGTGCCTTGCCGGTGGCATCGGCCTGCTTGATCTCCGAGGTCTGCTTGCGCACCACGGTGATCTTCTGGCGCCGTGGGCCGTCGCCACCGCCACCATGCGATGCCCGCAGGGGCCGACAGCAACCGCTCCTTGTCCGCTTCCGACAGCGGATCGGCAGGGTTTTTCTTGTCGACACCCGCTGCGCGCAACTGCTCCAGCAGCACCTCTGCTGGTACCTTCAATTCCGCCGCAAATGTCTCAACGTTCGTACTCGGCCATGTGTCCTTCCGCTACTACCGATTCTGTATGTGCGTCACCTGTGATTCATCCCCCTTCGACGCGGGAGTGGGGACAGCACCGCTGCGGCGCACGCTCATTCTTCGACGAACCAGTGCTCGCGCGCCTTCATGATCAGCGCACGGGCCCGTTCCTCGTCGAGGGTCGGTGATTTCGATCAGTTCATCGACCGCCAGCTCGGCCAGGTCGTCGCGGGTCCGGACATTGGCTTCGGCCAGCTTCACGGCCAGCTCGCGGTCCATGCCCTCCAGCGACAGCAGGTCGTCGGCGGTTTCGTTCAGTTTCTCTTCGGTGGCGATTGCCTGGGTCAGCAGTGCGTTGCGGGCACGCTCGCGCAGCTCGTTGACCGTGTCGCCGTCGAAAAGCCCTCGATCTCGAGCATTTCCTCGAGCGGCACGTAGGCAATCTCTTCCAGGCCGGTGAAGCCCTCGTCGATCAGGATGTCGGCCACCTCGGCATCCACATCCAGACGTTCCATGAAGACGGCGCGGATCGCAGCCCGTTCGTCTTCCTGTTTCTTCTCGCTCTCTTCGGCCGACATCAGGTTGATCTGCCAGCCGGTCAGCTCGGAGGCCAGCCGCACGTTGCGGCCACCGGTGCCGATGGCCAGCGCGAGGTTGTCCTCGTCGACCACCACGTCCATCACGTGACGCTCCTCGTCCACCAGGGATGGAGGTGACGTTGGCCAGGGGCCAGCGCGCCGATGACGAACTGCGCCGGGTCTTCCGGACCACAGCACGATGTCCACCCGCTCGCCGGCCAGCTCCTGCGTCACCGCCTGCACGCGCGAACCCCGCACGCCCACGCAGGTGCCGATGGGATCGACCCGGCTGTCGGAGGTGCACGGCGATCTTGGCGCGCACGCCCGGATCCGCGCCGCAGCACGGATCTGCAGCAGCCCCTGCTCGATCTCGGGCACTTCGAGTTCGAACAGCTTCGATGATGAACTCGGGCGCCGTGCGCGACAGGAACAGCTGCGGCCCGCGGCCCTCGCGGTTGATGCGCGAGACCCAGGCACGGACACGGTCGCCGTTGCGCAGGGTTTTCCTGGGGATCATCTGGTCGCGCGGCAGCCGGGCCTCGATGCGGCCCGACTCGATGATGGCGCCCTCGCGGTCCACCCGCTTGATGGTGCCCGACAGCAGCGAATCGCCCCGCGCCAGGAAGTCGTTGATGATCTGTTCGCGCTCGGCATCGCGGATCTTCTGCAGGATGACCTGCTTGGCGGCCTGCGCCCCGATGCGGGACCGAACTCGATCTCTTCCAGTTCTTCCTCGATGAAGTCCTCGAGCTGGATGTCAGGGATTCTGCTTGCGGGCCTCGGTGAGGATGATCTGCAGATCGTGGTCGTCCAGCTCGCCATCGGGCACGACCTGCCAGCGGCGAAAAGCCCCGGTAGGTGCCATCGTCGCGGCTGATGGCCACGCGGATGTCCACCTCATCCTTGTAACGCTTTTTCATTGCCGACGCGAGCGCACTCTCAGTGCGGCAAACACGACGTCGCGCGGAACATTCTTCTCGCGCGCCAGTGCATCGACCATCAGCAACAATTCACGTCCCTGCATAACGACTCCTCAGAAAACCGGCTTCGGAACCAACCGGGCCCGATCGACCTGCTCAAAGTCAAACCGCAGCCAATGTCCATCGGCTGCCTGCAATACTGCCTCGACCGGATCGGCTGGCTCGGGCGCGCCTTCGGCGGCCTGCGCCCCAGTACCCCCGGTTGCGCCCCGGACGGGTGGCAACCACAGGTTTCTCGCGCCACAGCAGCATCCAGTCGGTGGCCGCGGGTACCGCACCGTCGGCCTGCACCACGACGGGCTGCGGCGCATCGGGGCCCCAGCAGCTGGGTGGCACGGGCCAGCGCGTCCGTGGCCGGCAGCAGCACGCCCTCGAAGGTACGGCGCCCATCCTGCGGCAGGCGCAGCCAGAGCTTGACCTCCTCGCCGGCAAAACGGGCGAAAATCCTCCGGACGGCGCAGCCGCCGGTCCAGACCCAGCGAGGAGATCTCCAGCCGGTCGTAATCGACGTCTTCCACCAGGAACTGGTGCGAGAGCTGGTCGCTCACCCGCTCGCAGTCGTCCAGCGTGATGGGAGAGACGTGGTCTGCATGCTCGATGGTGATGCGCAGCAGGCCGCCTGCGGCAAACTCCACATCCACCACTTCGTAGCCCATGGCCGTCATCACCGGATCGACCATGGTCTCGATACTGCTCACTGTTGCCGGAACGTTTCCAACCACCTTGTTGCCCTGTCTGCGTGCGCGCACGCCCTGTACTGCTGACTGCCGTGACCCGTACCCGCGACGCCCTCGCCGGATGCACCCGTGCGCCGGCCGGCAGGGACTGCCCACCGCCGGTCGGTCGACCAGCCAGCGAAAAGGCCCGAAGCGGCCCAAAAGCGGCCAGACGGGTAACGCCCGCCACCCGGCCGCTGCCGGCTGGCCTTTCCGCCAGGCGGGGAGGCCCCGCCACGCGGGTAAAAATGGGCTGGCCAGCCCATTCCATACCATGTGCAGCCCGAACGCCGCGAAGCCGCCGCCCCTGCCAGCCCTTCGTACCGCACCTCACGGGCCACTGGCGGCCCGTGAAGACACCCTGCCCCGATACCCGGCCCAGTGGCCACGATATCCAGCTAACCGGGCAGCTGCCTGCCCGGCCAGGATGCTTCGGGCACCTGAATGCCCGGCAAAAGCTCCTGCACCACGGCAGAAAGCTCCAAAGACGGCCGATTATAGCCGACGAACGGCGAGAACTCAATACATGAGGCGGTACCGGGCGGGGAGGCCACGGCCGTGCGCCGCCAGGCGGAGTAACGCCGGCAACGGCCCCTCAGCGCGCCTGAAGTTCTTTGCGGCGCGGCCGGGCTGCACCGCCGCCCAGACCGGCACCACCACCGCGCTTGCCACGCGGCTGGCGCTGGTCGGGCTGGCGCTGTCCACCCAGCCGCTGCCGGCGTTGGGGTCGAACAGCTGGCCCAGCCGGGCCGCAAAAGCCCGGGTGCCGCCCCAGCGCTGCTGGCGCTCGTCCCGCTTCATCGAACGGGTGATGCCCTCGAGGTGGGCGGAGTCGGACGTGGGCTGCCAGTTGTCATCGTCGTAGTTCACCCGCCGCGCCGTCTGGGCTGGCGTGACGCACGCGCGGCGCCACATTGCCATTGCGTTCCTTCACCCGGCGCGGGCGACTGCGGTCGGGCAGCACCGTCTCGCGGGCGATCTTCGACCAGTCGGTGTCACCACTGTAGGACACCGCCTGCGGCGAGATAGCGGGTTTTCGGTCCAGCCCGGCGCTCGCTCACCGTCAGCGTCTTCTTCTCGGCCGTGGCCTCCAGCGTCTTCACCGACACCAGGCTGGGCGCCTCGGCCTGCGCGCTCCCCTGCTGCCGCGTGCGCTGACGTTTGGCCGGCGCGTGCGCTGCCCCGGTTCTGGCGTCCGGTGCCCTCATCGGCCCCCCGCCATGGCGTCTGCCTGCCGACGACCACCGCGCCGGCCACGGCCCTGCTGCACCGCCTGCCCTGGGCAGCAGCCTCGCCATCCCCGGCCGGGCGATTGCGACGCCACCCGGGTACGCCGCTCCTGTCCGGGCTGGCTCCCATGCTGACCGGATGGGGAGGCCCCATCGCCCGCGCGCAGCGCTGCGCCGGCGCCCCTGTCGCGGCCCGGCCTCGCAGGGCCGGATCCTGCACGGCGGCTTCCTGCCCCTGGGTACGGTTGCGCCCGCGCAGCAGGCGGCGCCGTGCCGGATGACGGCTGCCCACCGGCGCCCCTCCGCAGACTGCCCGCCCTCCTGGCGATAGGCACCTGCACCGGTCTGCATCATGCCCAGACCGGCATCGAACCCCGGTGCCCCGGCGCCCCGCAGCCTGGGCCTGGCTGCCCTGGGCCTGACCGCGCCGGCCACGGCCCGGACGGCCCGGCGCACCCGGCTGCGCACCCTGTTGTCCCTGGGTACGGTCCCAGCGGCCACCGGCACGCCCCGGCGCAGCGCCCTGTCCCGCCGGACGCCGCTGGCCGGCCTCGCCCTGCACGGGCGTCTGGCCCGCGCTGCGGCGGGTCGGCTTCGTTCCGGCGCCCCCGGCCCCGGCCGGTCGCAGTGCCCTGGCCACGTGCCGGACGAGTGGCAGTGCCCGCCGGTCCGCCTGCGGCGGCCCCTTCGCGAACCACCTCGGCCGTATGCTTTGCGGATCTGCTGCCGCAGCTGCCGCACCTCGGCATCGGCCAGTGCCTGCAGCCTGCCGCGCCTGAGTCGCGGCGGCAGCGCAATCAGGCCGAAGCGGATCCGCACCAGCCGCGACACGGTCAGTCCCGACCGCATCGAACAGCCGGCGCACCTCGCGGTTGCGACCTTCCAGGATCACCACCCGGTACCAGTGGTTGGCCCCATCGTCGTCACCACCGATGTCCTCGATGGACTGCAGCGTGGCCGGCCCGTCTTCCAGCATCACGCCGGACAGCAGCTGCGCGCGGATGGCATCGTCCACCCGGCCCAGCACCCGGACCGCATATTCGCGTTCCCAGCCATAGCGCGGGTGCATCAGCCGGTTGGCCAGATCCCCGGACGTGGTGAAGATCAGCAGCCCCTCACTGTTGAGGTCCAGCCGGCCCACGGCAATCCAGCGCGCGCCGCGCAGCCGCGGCAGACGGTCGAACACCTTCGGCCGCGACCCCGGATCGTCACGCGTGACCAGCTCGCCTGTGGGCTTGTGATAGAGCAGCACCTGCGGCTGCTGCGAGGCCGCAGCGGCCCGCTGCGTGCCAGTGGCTTGCCGTTGACGCGAATCACGTCCTCCGGCCCCACCCGCTGACCGACGTGGGCCGGCAGGCCATTGACCGACACCCGGCCGGCAATGATCAGATCTTCCATGTCGCGACGCGAGCCGATGCCCGCGTCCGCCAGAATCTGTGCAGTTTCTCGGCCCCCGGCGGCGGCGCACGACGTCCGCCCTTCAGGCCGATGGGCGCCTGCCGGGCAAAGAACGGCACGGGGTCCGCGTCGGCCGGACCGTCGTCGTCATCCTCATCCTCGTCGTCCCAGTCGTCATCCCGTGCCTCCAGGGGATCGATGCGATTGAAGGATCGTCCTCGTCTTCGTCGTCGTAGTCGTCCCGGTCGCCGGCGCCGGCGGACGCATCACCACCGTCCAGATCCAGTGCGATCTGTTCGCCCGGCCAGCCGCCGGCCGCAGCCCGCCCATCCGTCCGGTTTCGCGGCCGGGTGCATCATCGGCCGCACCCGCAACGATGCCGTGCCGGGGCGCATCATCCTGCCCGCCTCATGGGCCGGATGCGTCGCATGTGCCGCAGTCCGTTGCCGCCGTCGCTTTTCGCTGCATCCGTCGCGTCCGCTGCCTGCGCTGCATCCGCTCCGTCCGCTGCCTGCGTCACATCCATCGCATCCGTCGCAGCAGCGCCGCCCGCAACCTGCGCCGGCACGTCGGTTTCTGCCAGCGGGGTCACGGCCGATCCCGGTCCACGGCAGCTGCCGGGGCCGCTTCGACGCCAGCCTCCGGCCCGGACGCCGCCTTGCGCGCCACAGTACGCCGCGTGCGGGTACCGGCAGCAGCCGTCCTGCGCGGTTTGCGGCCGGCGCGGCGCGGTCGGCAGATTCCGGCGTGGCGGCACCCTCCGGGCCAGCAGCCCCTGCAGCCTCTGCAACGGCATCGACCGGCATACCGGCATCGACCCGCACGCCGGCATCAGCCTCCGTGCCGGCCCCCAGTTGAACCGCGGCCGGGGCCCGTGCCACCGTCCGCAGCCTGCATCCCGGCGGCCTCAGCCGGTTCACTGGCTGCAGCAGGCGCCGCATCGGCCGCCCGGCGACGTGTCCGTGTCGCGCGACGGGCCGGTTTGCCGGCGTTTCGGCCACGGCTTCCCCGCTGCCGGCTAGCCGTATCCGGCGCAGCCGTGCCTAGCGGCAATGCCGGTCGGGCCTCCCTTCCGCCGCCTGACCGGAGGTCACCTCCGCAGCATCGGTATCCACCGTCGCCACGGGGGCCTGCCTGCGGGAACGGGATGCCCGGCGACGCGACGTGGCCGGTGCCTCTTCCGTGGCAGGAGTCCCGGCTGCCGTCTCTGTGGTCGCATCGGCAGCCACCGCACGGCTGCTGCGGCGGGTTGACGTGCGACGGCGCCTGGCCGGTGGTGTCTCATCGGTCCCCGAACCCGCGGGGCTGGCGACGCCTTCTGTTCCCGCAGCAGCGGCGGCCGGCGTCAAATCCTGTTCGTTCTGGTCGTTATTCATGCGATGGTCACATCACAGCGTGTTGTCTGCGGACGTTGCCGCAGGTTGTATATCGTGGGCATCGGCCGGGGCATCTGCCGCAACCGCATCCTCACCGTCAGCGCCTTTTTCCGGCACGGCTTCACCAGCCGGAGCCGCATCTGCACCGGAGGCGGCTTCCGCCTCCGGGGCGCTGGCTCCATCCGAGCAGCCTCCACAGCTGGCGCGCCGGCACCATCCGGAGCAGTTTCCACTTCCGGCGCGCCAGCATCATCCGGAGCACCGCGTCATCGAAGTGCCTTCCATGGCCGGCGCATCCGCCCGTTCGAAGCGGCTCTCCCTCCGGTGCACCCGCACCATCCAGGGCGCCTTCACGGCCGGCGTACCAGCCCCATCCGCCACCCCACCGGCCGCCATGGCCGGCACATCGGCACCGGTCTGCAGCGCCAGGGCCTGCAGCACGTCGGCGGGCAGCGCCTCGTCGTCCAGCGCCGGCAGTTCGCTCAGCGCCTTCAGGTTCAGATCGTCCAGAAACTGGCGGGTGGTACCGAACAGCGCAGGCCGTCCGGGCACTTCCTTCACCCCGATCTGGTCGATCCAGCCCCGGTCTTCCAGTGTCTTGATGATGTGGGATGACACCGTCACCCCACGAATCTCTTCGATGTCGCCCCGGGTCACCGGCTGCCGGTAGGCGATGATCGCCAGCGTCTCCAGCACGGCCCGCGAATAGCGCGGCGGCTTCTCGGGATTGAGCCGCGTCACGAAGCGCGCAATGTCGGGCGCACTCTGAAACGCCAGCCCGTGGCCAGCGCCACCAGATTCAGCGAACGCCCCTGCCAGTCCGTGCGCAGCCCGTCCAGCAGATCGCGCACCGTGTCAGCGCCGATCTCGGCATCCCCGGCAAACAGCTGGCGCAGGGTCGGACACCGACAGCGGCTTGGTGGCGCACAGCAGTGCCCCCTCGATGACTCGTTTGACCTCAGCGGTATTCATCTACCTGATAGATCGTGGTATGAACTCATTTCGTCCCCGCGCTGGCCCCGGCCGTGTGCCGACAGGATGCCGTGCACAGGCAAGGCTGACCGCCTTGCCCGACAGGGCAACGCCGGCACGCAGATGGCACACGGCCCCGTGACCACGAACGGCCACGGCAGGACGACACGACGGAACACAACCCGCCCGCGCCGAACGGCGCACAGGCAGAACCGACCGCACAGGAGAAGCAGCCCCCAACCCTGGTCAGAACCCCGCGCGGCACACAGCACGCACCAGCCACACGGCACACGGAACCAGCCAGGCGACCGGCTGCAGACCACCGGGGTGCGGAAACGGAATCAGTACAGGGGTATCCGGACGAGCACCCACGGGGTGCACCAAACCAGACTTCCCGAAGGGAAAACGGACCATCTGGCCCGTACAGGAACCGCCGAGCGCGGCAGCAGCGCCGGGAAGAACCGATATACCCCGCATGACACCCCTGCCGCCATGTCAGACCCATCGACAGCCCGATGGCGGTTCATGGCCGATTGAATTGCAGCATTCTACCCCAACTGTGCATCCGGCCGCATGAACAGGCAGTATCCATGCACCGACCTGGCTCAAAAACTGTAGCCGATCTGCAGCGATCCGAACGACGGCACATGCCGCTGGCCACGAAACTCGCGCGAGCGCACCACCCACATGAACTGCACGCCCCAGCGTCCCTGCCGCACGGTGAAGCCCGCCCCGCATCGGCCACCACCGGCTTGCGCTTCACGTGGTGGCTGTCGTGCCAGGCGTTGCCATCCAGCGTCAGATCCCAGGCCACGGCACGCACGCCGCCCTGCACGAACAGGTTCCACTGCGTCGTGTCGCTGCGATACCAGCTCACCTCGCCCGGTTCGTTCGAGCCCGGGCGCAGCGGTGCCGAGCCGCCATCATCCTGCAGGTGATTGCCAAAGCGCCATTCCAGCCCGGCAAAGGCACTGCTCTGCAGGTTGCCCAACCGCATGCCCCAGTGCCCCAGCACATCGGTGCGTCCGCTGGCCGGCTGCCAGCGCCGTACCGGTACTGGGCCCATTCCAGCAGCGGTTCGTCGTGCAGCTGGTGGGCCCAGCCCGGAAGCGCGGTGCATCGATCACCCGGTGCACGGCATTCTGCAGCTTCTCGCCCCGCACCGACGGTCCCACCCAGCCCAGCCGCAGCTCGTTGCGCACCCACTGACCTTCCTGCAGCCGCACCCCGGCCAGACTGGCCATCAGCGTGGCCGCATAGGGGCCGGTCCGGATGGAATCAGCCAGGTGGCCCGGCTGTTCTCGGGCGTGTAGATGGCCTGGTCCAGGCGGAAACTCACGTACTCGGACGGCACGCGCCCGCCCCCCAGCCAGCGCCACAGCGGACACAGCAGCCCCGGCTCGCCATCCTGCCCCCAGCCATCGTGGGCCGAGGTGCGCGCGGCCACCTCCAGCATCACGCCGCTGCTGTAGCCATAATCCTTGTCCTTGCCCGTGGCCAGGTCATTGTCGATCTTCAGGCGGGTCTGCATGGCGGCCGCAGGCCGGCATCCCCAGCTGCGTCCTTCAGGCGCCGGCACCCGTGCCCCGTCTGCCCGCGGTCCGGGCTGCCAGAAGAGCGGCGGCGCCCCGCGCCAGGGGCCGCGTGCGCGACGGTGGTGCCCCGGCATCATCGTGATGTCCCGTTCCGCCCGGGCGCCGGTCGTCCCCAACATGCGATGCACCACCGTGATGTGCCGCAGGCCGCTGCCGCGCGGTGCCAAGGCCACCACCGTACGTCCCCGGGCCTTCACCGGTCCATCCACCACGCAGGCCGCCCGGGGGGTACGTCATCGCCCCTCATCGCCGGGCGCTGCTTCACCGGAAAATGGATCTCCAAACGGGTCCGTCCCCGGTTCGGCCAGATCCGGATCGTGCCAGAAACCGGCGGCCTGCACGCTCACCGGCGCCAGCAGGGCACGCCCGCCAGAACGAGGGCCCCAGCCCCTACCAGAACGGGCAGCCGTTTCGGCCGCCCCGTCCGCCCTGTCTCACACCGGCTGTTCCCGTCCGCCTGCCTGTTCCATCGACTGGACACCATCACTCCCCTGTTCCCGCCTGCCCGCTCCAGCGTATCGCACTGTACCGAGGCCGGCACGCATGTCCCTGCCACTGGGTTGCTGATAGAGCCGCAGACCAAACACCGGCATGATGGCGATGAGGTGGTCGAAGATGTCGGACTGGATGCCCTCGTACACCGCCCAGGTGGTGGTGTTGGTGAAGCAGTACAGCTCCAGCGGCACCCCTCCGGCGTCGGCTCCATCAGGCGCACCATCAGCGACATGTTCTGATGGACACCCGGATGAGCCCGCAAGTATGCAAGCACATAGGCCCGGAACGTACCAATATTGGTCAGGCGTCGCTGATTTGCCAACTGTTCGCACCGCTTCGGCCCCAGACGCTCGCGCCGCTCCTCGTTGCGCACCGTCAGCTCGTCCATCTTGCGGTTCAGATAATCTTCCAGCAGCTCGATCTCGGCCAGCTTCTTCAGCTCGCTGGCCTCCATGAAGCGCACCGTCGTCATGTCCAGCCGCAGCGTGCGCTTGATGCGCCGTCCGCCGGCATCGTGCATCCCGCGGAAATTGCGGAAACTCTCCGCCATCAGCCGCCAGGTCGGGATCATCGTGATCGTCTTGTCGAAGTTCTGCACCTTCACCGTGTGCAGCGCAATGTCGATCACATCCCCATCGGCCCCCACCGCGGCATCTCGATCCAGTCGCCCACCCGCAGCGTGTCCGACGAGGTCAGCTGCAGGCCGGCAATGAAGCTGAGCAGCGTGTCGCTTGAAGAGCGCAGGATCACCGCCGAGGCCGCACCCAGACCGGAGAGCAGGATCAGCGGCTGCTGGTCGGTCAGGGCGGCGATCATCCACACCAGCCCCAGCACGTACATCAGGATCTTCAGCAGCTGCACCAGAGCTTTTTCAGCGAGCGGCCCGGCTTGCCCTGGCGCTGTCGCGTCGTCAGATAGGCCGAGCAGCGCATCGACCACCCGCACCCGCGGAAGATCGACACGATGGTCGCCCCCTTGTAGGCCAGCATGGCCAGTGTGGGATGCAGCCCCGGCACCAGCCCGATCCCCGACTGGAACACCAGCACCGGCAGCATCTGCGCCGTGCGGGCCAGCAGATTGGTGTCCATCAGCAGGCCATGACGCGTGTTGTCGGTGAAGCGCCGGTGAATGAAGGCGATCACCTTGCGTGTCACATAGCCGGACAGCACTTTGACCAGCAGGGTCACCAGCCCCAGCACCGCCAGGCCAAGCAGCCCTTCCAGCCAGATGTACTGGCCCAGGAGTTCGTTCAGTTGAGTCTGCAGGATGTCCATGGGGGTCTGCACTTGCACCGGAAGGCACTGGGACGGCACCGGAAGCCATGCCGTGCGGCCGTCTGGCCCTGCGCCGGCACCGTTCCCTCACGCCGTTCGCCCCGGCAAACGGCGATGGCGCCTGCGTGACGCCTTCCGGCGGGACCAGGAGCGCCTCCGCCGATACGGAGGTTTCAAAGGGGCGATGGTGCCATCAGCCCGCCAGGCGCATCAAATGGCCCCGGAACACCACAGGGGCATCCCCGACCGGAGGCAGGCCGCTGTCGCAGCCTCACGACACCCACGCCCCGGTTGCACGATGCCCCATCCATCCCGGTTGCTGCACCACATCCCGCCCGGGACGTCGTGACACGCCGCCCCGATGTGCCCGATGTGCCGAAGACTCACGGCCCCCGTTTCCGCGCTCCCGGCTGCCTCCTTCGTGACCCGGACCGCCCCTCCGCAGGAACGGCAGGCCGGGGCCACCAGCGAGGGCAATGCCAGCAGCAGGGCCAGCGGCAACAGGGGCCAAAAAGCCATGGACGAAAAAGCCCCTGAGTGTCTTGATAGCTCAGGGGCGTGGAATGTCGATGGTTGCGGGGGAGGATTTGAACCTCCGACCTTCGGGTTATGAGCCCGACGAGCTGCCAGACTGCTCCACCCCGCGAAAAGAATTATGCACAAAGCGCCACGGTGAATGCAACCCCCACCCAAAAAGGCCCCACACCCCCACAGCGCCGACTTGCCGCCGGCGCCCCCGGGCGCAAAAATTTCCAGTCATGAAATACTGCACACACTGCGGCAGCCCCACCGAGACCCGGATCCCCGACGGCGACAACCGGCCGAGGCAGGTCTGCACGCGCTGCCACACCGTTCACTACGTCAACCCGCGCATCGTCACCGGGGCGGTCTGTGTCTGGGAAGACCGCATCCTGCTGCTGCCGGCGGGCCATCCAGCCCCGCCACGGCAAATGGACCCTGCCGGCCGGCTTCACGGAAACCGGCGAGACCATCGCCGAGGGCGCCCTGCGCGAAACCGGCGAGGGAGGCCGGTGCACGCACCGACGGCAACGCCGAGCTGTTTGCCGTCATCGACGTGCCGCACGCCGAACAGGTGCATGTGTTCTACCGCGCGCAGCTGGCCACCCCCGAGCTGGCCCCGGCGAGAAAGCCTGGATGCCCGCCTCTTTGCCGAGGCCGACATTCCCTGGGGACCAGATCGCCTTCAGCACCGTCGAAGCCACGCTGCGCTGGTTCCTGGCCGACCGCCGGGCCGGACGCTTCATCATGCATACCGGCCGGATCACCCCCGGCCACACGCACCACTGGTCCCTCACCCGGCGCCTGCCACCCACTATGCGGGCGATCTGGCCGATGAGGGCAGCCGGCCGCCGCGGC